>Ga0153962_1000021_pt1 | contig 23206 bp, 24 predicted proteins | sample TSFL046MetaG_FD_106657 | JGI IMG/M metagenome (GOLD analysis project Ga0153962, IMG submission 106657) | Attine ant fungus gardens microbial communities from Florida, USA - TSFL046 MetaG | ecosystem: Host-associated > Fungi > Mycelium > Unclassified | place: USA: Florida, Withalacochee...
ATGAGGCTCCTGGAGGGAATAATCTACAATATATATACTAAAATGTCCTTACATTCCATTCTTTGGTAACTAGGGGCTACACAATGAAATTAGGTTGGGAGGCAATGGGCTCTGGAGTCATGTATGAGAGGTCCCCTTATAATATACCTAGACATCTGAGACCACCAGTAGTTCTGGAACACCAGTTCTAGTGTCTTCCATTGTTCAGGGTGACCTACGATGTGGGTGTCGTGGCAAAGAGCTACGATCTGTCTGCGTAGGTCTGGACTTTGAGGTATGTATATCTTCCCTTGGAACCAGAGCAGGCCATCTATGTTCAACCACTCCAAGAAATGCACTGTCCCATTGGCGGAGCGTCGGAGCTCTCGTACTGCCTTAGCAATAGGTTTCTCTTGGTCTCCGTTCTGGTTTCCTTTGCATATATCAGACAAGATCTTCTGTTCCATACCTATCAGTTCCACTCCTTCCAGGGCATGCACCGCAAGGGACTCTGGTCAAAGGAGAACAATGTTCTCATTGTTGGAGGCTCTGTTTCCGTGATCAGCTCTCCTCGACAGTGCATCTGGTTTGCCCATAGTACATCCGGGGTGGTAATAAAGCAAGAAGTCGAATCTAGCCAGATGCAATAGCCAACGAGCTTGACAACAGTTAAGTTTCTTGGCTGTCATGAAATACTCGAGGTTCTTGTGGTCAGTCCAGATTTCTACTGGATGGGTTGCTCCTTCTAAAAAATGTCTCCACTCTTCTAACACATGGATAATGGCCAGTATTTTCTTGTCGTGGATTTTGTAATTTCGCTCCACAGAGGACAAGGACTTACTGTAGAATGCTACGGGGTGCCATTTTCTGTCTGTCATTGACTGCTGAGACAAGACTGCTCCTATAACGAAGTCTGAGCTATCCACTTCAATCTGGAAGGGGTCTGATTCCTGAGGAGACACCAATACCAGAGCAGTGGTTACTACTGTTTTGAGGTCTTCAAAGGCTGCCTGTTTCTTTTTGTTCCACGTCCAGACTTGTTCAGAGCGTGTTAGGTCGAAGAGGGGTCGAGCTTTGGTGGAAAAGTCCCGAATGAACCTCTGGTAGAAGTTCACGAAGCCTAGAAAAGCCTGAACATTCGTTTTGTTCTCCAGAGTAGGCCATTCTTGGACTCCCGTGACCTTGACTGGATTCATGGAGACTTTGTTCTCCAAGATGACCAGATCCAAGTACTCAATCTACTGCTTGTAGAACTTGCACTTCTCCAGGCAGAGAAAGAGTTTGTTCTCCTTCAAGACCTACAATACCCATCGGACCGCTTGCATGTGCTCTTCTTCTATCTTGGTGAAGATCAGGATGTCGTCCAGATAGACCACCACGATACCTTCTACTATGAGGTTCCAGAAGATGTCGTTCATCATAGTTTGGAAGGTGGCCAGACTGTTAGTCATTCCAAAGAACATTACCAAGAGTTTGAATAGACCTTGATTGGTTCAAAAGGCCGCCTTCCACTCGTCTCTGGGCTTGATGCGAACGTTGTTAAAACCCCAACGGACGTCTAGCTTGGTGAAGTATCTGGCTCCATGGAGTTGGAATACGAGTTTGGAGATCAGTGGGAGAGGGTACTTGTTCTTGACTGTTATGGAGTTGAGTGCTCAATAGTCTTGAACCAACTGGAGTAAGCCATCCTTTTTCTTGATGAAGAATACTAGAGCTGCCATGGGGGATTTAAAGAGGTGGATTCATCTAGTACACAGATTCTTCTCTAGGAAGGCGTCCAACTCTTTTTGTTCCACTAGAGACAGAGGGTAGACCTTCAACGACTTAGGCTCTGAACCCAGAATGAGTTCGATAGCATGGTCCCATTGCCTGTGCTTTGGGAGGATGTCGAAGTCTTTCTTGGCAAATACGGACTTGAATCCTCTAATACAGTTGGGCAGAATAAAAGGTTTTCTCTATACCTCCACAGATCGACGGACTTCTTCTGCAAGTTTCTGAAAGGTCATAGAGGTGGTATGTAGATCTTCCACAGTAGACTCCAGAAGGATTCTGGTCATGAAGTGTCTGTCCTCCTGCTCGTATTCAGCTTCATGTGTCCGAATGGGGGTCTCGTCCTCTTCCGAGTCTTCCGCATACTCTGGAGGGGGTCCGGACCAGCAGATGTTGAGGGCTCTGGTCTCCATCCTCTTCCGCGATGCTTGTTCCTTTCATATCACACAGCATTCTTCGCATCGAGGAGGGCATCAGTTCATCTGTACTTCTCCGGTTTGCCAATTTACCTCCGGGTTGTGGTCCTTTAGCCAGGTATAACCAAGGATTACATTTTGTCTTCTGAGGCTGGAGACAGCGAGGAGCGTCCTTTCGGAGTGGGTTTTGTAATGGAGGACTACGTCTACTACTTCAGAGATCTGACCTGCTTTGTTAGAGGAGCCATCCACGTTGTACACCAGTATGGGGCAAGAGATGCTCCAGGTGTTAATACCTTTCGTACAGACGAAGTCTCGATCTATAAAGTTGCCTATAGCTCTAGAGTCCAAAAGCACCTTGACAGAATGTACCTTGCTGGTATCTGTGGTGCTGACTTCTATCAGGAGGATGATCGACATTCCGCAGGCGTTAAGGGTATTAACAGAGAGTTGTTTGGGTAACCTCTTTTCCCATTTTGGTTTCTGGGGTTGTGTTGTCCTGTCCAGAATGGAAAAGGAGAGGGAAGATGCATCTATAGACTCACATATATCTGTATTGACCTCTTCTACATCTAATACAGCGAACCTATTAACTAGTAGCAACCGGGGCGCACTTTTTGCCGGCCGCACTAAGCAAAATCCTCTTCTGGGGCTGAGCAAACCTTTTCTTCCTTTACTATATCCTTTAGGGCCATTAAATCTTCAATCAATTCCTCTCTTTTCTCCGCGGTTAACCTCTGGATGTCCAAATGGTAGGGGCAGTCCTTCATAAAATAGTTGGCCTCTTTGCACCAATAGCAACCTCGCAGAGATAAAGAGCGCATTTTCCAGACCGCGTCTATGTCTATGGGTATTCCTTCAGATGGTATAGGCGGAGGTGGAGGGGGTCTTGGTAGAACAGAAGGCAGAGCTGCTAAAGGAGAGAAGAGTACAGAGAAAGAGGTCAATCGAGTAGAGGCGGAGCATGCAGGGGTCATGGTCGTTAACCAGAGCATGGATTGGAACGCTTCATTTGCCAACTGCACTTGGTCGATCCTCCGGGCTGCTACATACCAGGCCTCCAGATCAGTATTGGCAGGTTGTTCAAAGGGCATAGTGGTGATCTGACTCTAGACGTTCAATTTGAGTCTATGGCGGAATTTGACCACCAAGGTCCAGGGGTCCGTGTATCCAGCATCTAAGACTAAGATCAGGAAGCTGTCCAAGGAATCATCCACTGTCCGGTTCTCTTGATAGTATGAAGACCCCTCCTAAGTGTTGATGGCATCTGCTTCTGCATTGACCGGAAAAAATTGACTCTGGAATTGTTGTTCAAAGTCGGTCCAGGATTGAATTGGGAAAATGCCAGTATCCACCTCCTAGTGAAAGAGGTTCTCGGACCACTTCACAGCATGTCCATCCTTGAAGAAGGCAAGGGTCCAGAAGATTTTTTCCTCGTCACAGGTGAACTGCTCCAGAACTAGGTGCAAATACAGTGTACAGGAGTTGAGGAAGGCTCGTCCAGAGCTCTGTTTGCTGGAGAAGTCTGGGGGAGAGGGAAGTTTTGGCCTTGCTCACTGTTTAGACGAAGTGGCCAGAGCAGGGATGAGAGGTCTAACTGAAGGGGGAGACACAGGTGTTAGAGTTGGAGCGGCAGTTGGCGCAGGAGTGGAGCTGGTCATGAGTTGGGTGATCTGTTGTAATTGAGCAGTCAGGGCCATGAGAGTAGTGTTTATAGCATGTTCCAAAGCATTCTGTCATTCGGTTAGCTTCTGGAGATGGTGCTGTAGGTAGTCCAAGGCATTAGCTATGCCTGGGGGGTGTTTGTGGGCAGTAACATCGTTCTTGGAGTGGAGTAATCAGAGGGTCAGAGTTTGTCAGCAGAGGGCAACCAGAGGGCGGCTGTCCACTGAGAATCCCTAAGACTCTGGGAATGAGATCTAATTCTGCTGTGAGGACGACCAGAGTAAAGCACTCCAGGAGATTCCTCAGTTAAATTATACTATAGGATATATTACAACTTATCTCCAGGAGATTCCTCAGAGAATTAGATGAGGCTCCTGGAGGGAATAATCTACAATATATATACTAAAATGTCCTTGTATTCCATTCTTTGGTAACCAGGGGCTGCACAATGAAATTATGTTGGGAGACAACAGGCTTCAGAGTCATGTGTGAGGGATCCCCTTACATCCTCCTCTCCTCCAGACACAATGCAGTGATGATGGTGATAGACTCAGTATCGAAACAGGTGCACTTCATTCCGACACACATGATAGTGACAGTGAAAGGAGCAGCCAGGCTTTTTTTATATCAAGTCTGGAAACTCCATGGTCTTCCAAAGTGTGTAGTCTCAGACCATGGACCTTAGTTCATTACTTGTTTCACCAGAGAGCTTTACTGCCTACTAGGAATAAAGTTGGCGTCCTCTACAGTATGGCACCCCCAAACCAACGGACAGACGGAACGTGTCAACCAAGAATTGGACCAGTACCTCTGGCTATTTGTAAATGAGCGGCAAGACAATTGGTATGACCTCTTACCCATGGCAGAGTTCCAGCACAACAATCACGTCTACTCCACTATCTAACAGCCTCCATTTCTACTCGACACTAGACGTATTCCTCACATGGGCTTTGAACCCCAACAGAATTACTCTGATCTAGAGATGGTCAACAAGTTTACGGAAAGGATGAGAATGGCAATCGAAGAAGTGAAATCCATGATTTGCAAGGCACAGGACAACATAAAAAGATACTATGACCATTGGAGAACTCCAGCTCCAGTGTTCAAATCTGGCGACAAAGTCTTCCTCAACACATTGGATATCCGCACTACACGCCCCTTGTAAGGGGACCCCTAATCTGCGACTCCAGAGCTCGTTCTAGAGCTCTGGAGCGACCCTGTAGCTGATCCAATATTACTATATAATATTGGATCTTACTCCCATCATTCTGAGAGCACTCCATTGCCACCCAATACACTTTCCTTGTTCAGACCCTAGTTACCGATGCAGGGACACAAAGACACTATAGTATATAATGTAAATTATTCCCTCCAGGAGCCTCATCTAATTCTCTGAGGAATCTCCTGGAGGTAGGTTGTAACCATATTTCATAAATTATAACTAACTGAGGAATCTCCTAGAGTCTTCCACTCCGGTCGTCCTTACAGCAGAATTAGATCCTATTGTCAGAGCCCCAGAATTTCTCAGTAGACAGCTGCCCTCCAGTCGCCCTCCGCTAACAAACTCCAGCCCTCTGATCACCCCACTCCAAAGAGATGTCACTCTCTGCGGACACCTCCCCAGCCGTCGCCGACGCCTTAGACTACCTGCAGCACCATCTTCAGGAGTTAACCAAGTGTCAGAACGCTTCAGAACACGTTATTAACAATACCCTCGTGGGCCTAACAGCCCAAATACAACAGCTCACTCAACTGATGACCGGCCCTGCCCCTGCTCTAACAGTCACTCCGTCTCCAATAACAACGTCTCTGCCTCCTGTCAACCCTCCTTTCCTGGTCCCATCCGCCCCGACCAAACAGCAGATGAGGCCAAAACTCCCTTTTCCACCCGGCTTCTCTGGTGAACGAACTTCTGGTCGAGCCTTCTTAAACTCCTGTACGTTATATCTATGCCTGGCTCCAGAGCAGTTCAGCTGCGATGAGGAGAAAATCTTTTGGACACTCACCTTTTTCAAAGACAGATATGCCATGAGGTGGTCTGAGAACCTCTTTCGCCAGGAGGCAGACACCAGTGTTTTTCCTATCCAGTCTTGGGCCGACTTTGAACAACAGTTCCGGAGTCAATTCTTCCTGGTCAATGCAGAAGCGGATGCCGTTAACGCTCTGGAAGGCTCCTCGTACTACCAAGGAAACCGGATGGTAGACGACTACCTGAACCGTTTTCTAACCTTGGTCTCCGACGCTGGATACACTGACCCCCAGACTCTTGTGGTAAAGTTCTGCCGAGGCCTCAAGATGAACATTTAGGGCCAAATCGCCACCATGCTCTTTGGACGACCTGCTGACACTGATCCAGAGGCTTGGTATGCAGCTGCCCGGAGGATCAACCAAGCGCGATTGACCAATGAGGCTTTTCAATCCATGCTCCAGTCAACGACTACAGCACTTACGCGCTCTGCCGTTCCCTGGCCTACCCCTCTCTCGATGTTCCACCTGCCTCAGTCTGTTCTGCCCCCCATTCCTCCGAGACCCGCTCCACCTGTACTATCCAGAGGGATACCTATAGACGTGGACACCATCTGAAAGACGCGCCCTACACCTCCGCAGGGATGTTATCGATGCGGAGAGCCCAACTATCTCGTAAAGGACTGTCCCCACCGTCTAGATGTCTGGAGGTTAACCGCAGAGCAACGGGAAGAATTGATCAAAGATTTAATGGCCTTGAAAGATGCAGTAGCAGAAGAGAAAGTTGGCTCCTCCCCAGAGGAGGATTTTGTTTAGCGCAGCTGGCGAAAAGTGTGCCCCGGTCGCTGCTAGTTAATAGGTTCGCTGTATTAGATGTAGAAGAAGTCAATACAGAAATTCATAAACCTATAGATGCACCCCCTCTCTCCCCCTCTGGTCCGGACAGGACAACGCAACCCCAGAAGCCAAAATGGGAAAAAAGGTTACCCAAACGACTCTCCGTCAACACCCTTGATGTCCGCGGAACGTCGATCATCCTCTCGATAGAAGTCAGTACCACAAACACCAGCGAGGTGCATTCCGTTAAGGTGCTTTTGGACTCTGGAGCCACCGGCAACTTCATAGATCGAGACTTCATCCAAACGCAAGGCATTAACACCCAGAGCATCTCTCGCCCTATACCGGTATACAACATAGACGGTTCCCCTAATGAGGCAGGTCAGATCTCTAAAGTAGTAGACGTGGTTCTCCATTACAAAACCCACTCCGAAAGGACGCTCCTCGCTGTCTCCAGCCTCGGAAGGCAAAGCATGATCCTTGGTTATACTTGGCTCAAGGACTACAACCCGGAGGTCAATTGGCAGACCGGAGAAGTGCAGATGAACCGATGTCCCCCTCGATGCGAAGAATGCTACGTAATACAAAAGGAACAAGCGTCGCAGAAGAGGATGGAGACCAGAGCCCTCGACATTTGCTGGTCTGGATCCTGCCCGGAGTATGTGGAAGATTTGGAAGAGGACGAGGCCCCCGTTCGGACTCAGGAAGCTGAATACGAGCCAGGGGACCAACTCTTTATAACCAGAATCCTCCCGGACTCTACTAGGGAAGACCTATGTGCCACCTCTATGATCTCCCAGAAACTTGCAGAAGAAGCCCGTCGATCTGCAAAGGCATGGAAGGAACCCTTCATTCCGCCTGACTGCATCAGAGGATTTGAGTCCGTATTTGCCAAGGAAGACTTCGACATCCTCCTGGAGCACAGGCAATGGGACTATGCCATCGAACTCATTCCAAGTGCGGAGCCTAAGTCGTCGAAGGTTTACCCTCTGTCTCCAGTGGAACAAAAGGAATTGGACTCCTTCCTAGAAGAATATCTGCGCACCAGACGAATCCGCCCCTCCAAATCTCCCATGGCAGCTCCAGTGTTCTTCATCAAGAAGAAGGATGGCTCACTCCAGTTGGTTCAAGACTATCGAGCACTTAACTCCATGATGGTCAAGAACAAATACCTCCTTCCACTGATCTCCGAACTCGTGTTTCAACTCCACGGAGCCAGATACTTCACCAAGCTAGATGTCTGTTGGGGTTTCAACAACGTTTGCATTAAGCCCGGAGATGAGTAGAAGACGGCCTTCCGAACCAATCAAGGCCTATTCGAACCCTTGGTAATGTTCTTTGGAATGACTAACAGTCTGGCCACCTTCCAAACCATAATAAACAACATCTTCCAGAACCTCATAGCAGAAGGTATTGTGGTGGTCTACCTGGACGACATTCTGATTTTCACCAAGACAGAGGAAGAGCACGCGCAAGTGGTCCGATGGGTGTTACAAGTCTTGAAGAAGAACAAACTCTTCCTCTGCCCAGAGAAGTGCAAGTTCTGCAAGCAACAGATCAAGTACTTGAATCTGGTCATCTTGGAGAACGAAGTTTCCATGGATCCGGTCAAAGTCGCAGAAGTCCGAGAATGGCCTACTCCGGAGAACAAGATGGACGTCCAGGCTTTCCTAGGCTTCTTGAACTTCTACCGGAGGTTTATTCGGGACTTTTCTGCCAAAGCTCGACCCCTCTTTGATCTAACATGCTTTGAACAAGTCTGGACGTGGAGTGGAAGGGAACAGGCAGCCTTTGAGGATCTCAAAACAGCGGTGACCACTGCTTCGGTGTTGGTATCTCTGCAAGAATTGGACCCCTTCCAGATTGAAGCGGATAGCTCGGACTTCGCCACAGGGGCAGTCTTGTCTCAGCAATCGATGATGGACAGAAAATGGCACCCCATAGCGTTCTATAGTAAGTCCTTGTCCTCTGTGGAGCGGAATTACGAAATCCACGACAAGGAAATGCTGGCCATTATCTGTGCGTTAGAAGAGTAGAGGCACTTCTTGGAAGAAGCAATCCATCCAGTGGAAATCTGGACCGACCACAAGAACCTCGAGTATTTCATGACAGCCAAGAAACTTAACCATCGCCAAGCTTGTTGGTCCTTGCATCTGGCTAGATTCGACTTCTTGCTTCATCACCGCCCCGGACGTACTATAGGCAAACAGGACGCACTGTCGAGGAGAGCTGATCACGGAAATGGAGCCTCCAACAATGAGAACGTTGTCCTCCTTTGACTGGAGTTCCTTGCGGTGCGTGCCTTGGAAGGAGTGGAACTGACGGGCGTGGAACAGAAAATCTTGTTCGATATACGCAGAGGAAACCAGAACAGAGACCAAGAGGAACCCATCGCTAAGGTAGCACGAGAGCTCCGACGCTCTGCCAATGGGACAGTGCACTCCTCTGAGTGGTCGAACATAGATGGCCTGCTCCAGTTCTGAGGGAAGATATACGTACCTCAGAGTCTGGACCTACGTAGACAGATCGTAGCCCTCTGCCATGACACCTACATCGCAGGTCACCCCGGATGCTGGAAGACACTAGAACTGGTGTCCCGGAACTACTGATGGCCTCAGATGTCTAGGTATATCGGTCAGTATGTGAACACCTGTGATCTCTGCCTCCGGACGAAATCCTGGCGACACTCTCCTGTTGGCAAACTTCAACTGCTTTCTGTTCTGGACGCACGGTGGGATATGCTCAGTGTCAATTTCATGGTCGAACTCCCGGAGTCCTCCAGACATGACGCCGTCATAACTGTAGTAGACTTCGTCTCCAAGAGAGTACACTTCGTTCTGACGCACACGACGGTCACAGCGGAAGGAGCGGCCAGACTCTTTCTTCACCACGTCTAGAAGCTCCACGGTCTCCTGAAGCATGTTGTCTCCGACCGCGGACCCCAGTTCATAGCTTCGTTCACTAAGGAGCTGTACAGGCTACTAGGTATATGACTATCCTCCTCCACAGCTTGGCACCCCCAGACGGACAGACAAACGGAACGCGTCAACCAGGAGCTCGATCAGTTCCTCCGCCTATTTGTTAACGAATGACAGGATGACTGGTACGACCTCCTACCCATCGCGGAATTCCAGCACAACAACCACGTCCACTCCGCGATACAGCAACCTCCGTTCCTACTAGACACTGGACAAATTCCCTGTATGGGCTTTGAGCTGAGCCAAGTCTCCTCTGGACTAGAGACAGTCAACGAATTCATGGAGAGGATGAAGTCCGCCACTGAAGAGGCCAAATCAGCAATCTGCAAAGCACAGAAGGACATGACACAGTACTATAATCGAAGGAGGACTCTAGCCCCTATGTACAAACCAGGAGACCGAGTATACTTAGACATATCAGACATCAAAAATTGGAAGCACCCAGCCGCCCCAAGACATATCTGCCAGACTGACTTCGACGCCATTTTCAATCCCAGAACCATTGCTTCGAGACGCAGCAATCTTGGAGGGGGGGTAAATGTAAGGAGACCCCTCACAGATAACCCCGGAGCGCCCCCCATTGTCTCCCAACATAATTTCATTGTGCAGCCTCTAGTTACCAAAGAATAGAATGCAAGGGCATTTTAGTATATATTGTAGATTATTCCCTCTAGGAGCCTCATCTAATTCTCTGAGGAATCTCCTGGAGGTGAGTTGTAACATACTCCATATTATAATTTAACTGAGAAATCTCCTGGAGTCCACTTCGGTCGCCCTCACAGTATTCAACATGGATGGCTCCCCTAACGAAGCAGGACAAATCTCCGAAGTGGTGGATGTAATCCTTTGTTATAAGACCCACTCTGAAAGGACACTCCTTGCTGTCTCCAACCTTGGGAAACAGAGCATGATCCTCAGCTACACCTGGCTCAAGGACCATAATCCAGAGGTCAATTGGCAAACCAGGGAAGTGCAGATAAATAGGTACCCCTCTCGATGTGAAGAATGCTGTGCGATACGAAAGGAATGAGCGTTGTGGAGGAAAATGGAGGCCAGAGCTGTCAATGTCTGTCGATCCGGACCCCCTCTGGAATATGCAGAAGACTCAGAAGAAGATGAGACCCCTCTCCGGATATGTGAGGTTGACTACGAGCAAGGGGACAGATTCTTCATGACGAGGATTCTCCCAGAACTTGCTGCGGAAGACCTTTGTGCCACCTCTACGATCTCCCAGAAACTTGCGGAAGGAGCCCATCGAGCCTCGGAGATGCGGAAGGGACTTCTCACCCTATCTAACTATGTTAAAGGATTCGAATCAGTGTTTGCAAAGGAAAACTTTGACATCCTTCCAGAGCATAGGCAGTGGAACCACGTGATTGAGCTCATTCCAGGCTCAGAGCCCAAGTCATCAAAGATCTACCCCCTGTCTCTGGTAGAACAAAAGGAGTTAGACTCTTTCCTAGAAGAGAACCTGCGTACTGGGTGAATTCATCCTTCCAAATCTCCCATGGCAGCTCCAGTATTCTTCATCAAGAAAAAGGACAGCTCCCTCCGGTTGGTTCAGAACTACCGAGCACTCAATTCTATGATGGTCAAGAATAAGTACCCCCTCCCACTGATCTCCGAACTCGTATCGCAACTCCACAGAGCCAGATACTTCACCAAGCTGGATGTTTGTTGGGGTTTCAACAATGTCTGTATTAAGCCCAGAGATGAGTGGAAAGCAGCCTTCCGGACCAATCAAGGCCTGTTTGAACCCTTGGTAATGTTCTTTGGCATGACTAATAGCCCGGCCACCTTCCAAACTATGATGAACGACATCTTCCAGGACCTCATAGCAGAAGGTATCATGGTGGTCTACCTAGACGACATCCTGATCTTTACTAGAACGGAAGAGGAGTATGCGAAGACTATCAGACAGGTGCTACAGGTCCTACAGGAACACAAACTTTTCCTCCGCCTGGAGAAATGCGAGTTCTGCAAGGAGCGAATCGAGTACTTAAAACTAGTCATCTCGGAAAATAAAGTTTCCATGGATCCGGTCAAGGTTGCGGGAGTCCGAGAGTGGTCTACCCCGGAAAACAAGACGAACATCCAGACTTTTCTGGACTTTGTCAATTTCTACCGAAGGTTCATCTGGGATTTCTCTGCCAAAGCTTAACCCCTCTTCGACTTAACATGCTCTGAACAAGTTTGGACATGAAGTGGAAGGGAACAGATGGCCTTTGAAGACCTCAAGATGGCGGTGACCACTGCTCTGGTATTGATGTCCCCTCAGGACTCAGAGCCCTTTTGGGTTGAAGCAGATAGTTCAGACTTCGCCACAGGAGCAGTCTTGTCTTAGCAGTTGATGGCGGATGGAAAATGGCACCTTGTAGCATTCTACAGTAAGTCCTTGTTCTCTGTGGAGTGGAATTACGAAATCCATGACAAGGAAATGCTAGCCATCATCCATGCGCTAGAAGAGTGGAGGCACTTCCTAGAAGGAGCGATCCATCTGGTAAAGATCTGAACCGACCACAAGAACCTCAAGTATTTCATGACAGCCAAGAAACTTAACCATCGTCAAGCCCGTTGGTCCTTGTATTTGGCTAGGTTCGACTTCCTGCTTCACCACCACCCAGAACATACCATGGGCAAACTGGACGCACTGTCGAGGAGAGCTGATCACGGAAACAGAGCCTCGGACAACGAGAACATAGTCCTCCTGTGACTGGAATTCCTTGTGGTACATGCTCTGGAAGGGGTAGAACTGACAGACGTAGAGCAGAAGATCTTGTCTGACATCTGCAAGGAAAACAGGAATGGAGACCAAGAGGAACCTATAGCTAAGGCAGCACGAGAGCTCCAGAGCTCCGCCAATGAGACAGTATATTCCTCAGAGTGGTCGAACGTAGATGGCCTACTCCGGTTCCGAGGGAAGATATACATACCGTGGAGTCTGGACTTATGCAGGCAGATTGTAGCCCTTTGCCATGATACCCAGATCGCAGGACATCCCGGATGCTGGAAGATACTGGAACTAGTGTCCCGGAATTACTGGTGGCCCCAAATGTCTAGGTACATTAGCCAGTATGTGAGTACTTGCAACCTCTGCCTCTGGACAAAACCTTGGCGACATTCTCCTGTTGGCAAGCTTTAACCGCTCTCCATTCCGGATGCACAGTGGGATACCCTTAGTGTCGATTTTGTGGTCGAACTCCCAGAGTCCTCTGGACATAACGCCGTCATGACGGTCGTGGATGCTGTCTCCAAAAGAGTACACTTCATTCCAACGCACACGACGGTCATAGCAGAAGGAGCAGCCCAACTCTTCCTCCATTATGTCTGGAAACTCCATGGCCTCCCGAAACGTGTCGTCTCTAATCGTGGACCTCAATTCGTAGCTCTGTTTACCAAGGAACTGTACAGGCTACTAGGTATACGAATATTCTCTTCTACAGCTTGGCACCCCCAGACAGACGGACAAACGGAACGCATCAACCAAGAGCTCGACCAGTTCCTCTGCCTATTTGTCAACGAACAGCAGAACAACTGGTATGACCTCCTACCCATTGCGGAGTTTCAGCACAACAACCACGTTCACTCTGCGATGCAACAACCTCTGTTCCTACTGAACACGGGACGAATGTCTCGCATGGGTTTTGAGCCGAGACAAGACCCTTCTAGCCTGGAGACGGTCAACGAATTCACCAAGAGAATGGAGTCTACCACCAAGGAAGCCAAGTTCGCAATCCGTAAAGTGCAGGAAAACATGACGAGGTACTACAATCGAAGAAGGTCTCCGGCCCCCATATTCCAACCAGGAGACCGGGTATACCTAGACATGTCAGATATCAAAACGACACGTCTATCTCTGAAGTTGTCACATCGCAGACTGGGACCCTTTGAAATCGAGCACCAAGTAGGGCTGTTAGCCTACTAACTCAAGTTGCCCCACAGATTGAGACAGTTGCACCCAGTGTTCAACGTGGTCAAGTTGTCCGCCGCTCTGGACAATCCGATACCAGGAAGGAAGCTATGAGCCCCACTGCCACCTATTGTCATCGACAGAGAACTGAAATGGAAGGTAGAGAAGATATTGGATAGTCGCTGGCACTGGAGGAGGTTCCAGTTCCTGATTAAGTGGAAAGGTTTCAGCAGAGAGCACAACTCTTAGGAGGTGGCCTCTGATATCAAGGTGCCAGACCTTGTTGCGGAATATTACTGAAAACACCCAGCTGCCCCAAGACACATCTGCTAGACAGACTTCGACACTCTTTTCAAGCCTGGAACCATTGCTTCAAGGTGCAGCAACCTTGGAGGGGGGGTAAATGTAAGAGGACCCCTAATCCACGACTCCGGAGCCCGTTCTAGAGCTCCGGAGCAACCCTGTAGCCGATCTAATATTACTATGTAATATTGGGTCTTACTCCTATCATTCCGAGAGCACTCTGTTGCCACCCAATGCACTTTCCTTGTTCAGACCCTAGTTACCGATACAGGGACATAAAGACACTGTAGTATATAATGTAGATTATTCTCTCCAGGAGCCTCATCTAATTCTCTGAGGAATCTCCTAGAGTCTTCCACTCTGGTCGCTCTTACACCCCTCACAGAAACTCTCACACCGACGGCTTGGCCCCTTTGTAGTAGAACAGCAGATCGGACCTATGGCCTATCGCTTAAGGCTGCCATACTGAATGAAGCAACTCCATCTAGTATTCAACGTAGTGAAGCTCACTCTGGCTCTGAATGACCCGATTATAGGATGCAAAACAAAAGATCACCCACCGCCCATAGTCATCAACAGAGAAGTGGAGTGAGAAATAGAGAAAATACTCGATAGTTGTTGGCACTGGAGAAGATTCCAGTATCTCATTAAGTGAAAGGGATACGGCCGCAAACACCCCAGAGCTCCAAGACACATCTGACACACTGAGTTCAACAACATTTTTCATTCCAAGTCCATTGCTCCGAGACGTAGCAACCTTGAAAGGGGGGTGAATGTAAAGGGACACCTCTATTTCTATCCCTGAACAGCATGACAACACTCCAGAGCTACCTTAGCCTGTTTAACTAGTAATACTTAAACACACTAGTTTAGCTCCAATCCCGCTCACCCTAATACTAAGGAATATATATAATGTAAAAGATCCCTCCAGGAGCCTTATCCTAATCTCTGAGGATTCTCCTAGAGGTGAGTTGTATCATAACTACTAACTGTAATATTAACTGAGGATTCTTCTAGAGTCTCGTGCCCAGTTGCCTGTGAGGGCGACTGGAATAGAGCACTCTGGAAGATTCCTCAGAGAATTAGATGAGGCTCCTGGAAGGAATAATCTACAATATATACTAAAATGTCCTTGCATTCCATTCTTTAGTAACCAGGGGCTGCACAATGAAATTGTGTTGGGAGACAATGGGGGGTACTCCAGAGTCATATATGAGGGGTCCCCTTACATTGCTCTTACATGAGGGGTCCTCTTATAGTTGCTCTTTTGTCTGCACCCCTAACACCAAACCTTACAGATGTGATATAATCCAAGTATGTACTTAGCTAAGCTTTTCCAGTCTGCTGTCCTATCATATAACAGAAAATAATAATTTAATAATATAATTTCTCTTATATTTTATATTATCACTAAATTTTGCTCCTGAACTTCTGTTGTCTACTCCTATAGAATCATAATATAGACTATGTAAGAGGACCCCTCACACATGACTCCAGAGCACCCCCTGTTGCCTCCCAACACAAATTCATTGTACAGCCCCTGGTTACCAAAGAATGAAATGCATAGTATATATTGTAGATTATTCCCTCCAGAAGCCTTATCTAATTCTCTGAAGAATCTCCTGGAGGTAAGTTGTAACATATTCCATAGTATAATTTATCTGAGAAATCTCCTGGAGTGCTCTGCTCCAGTCGCCCTTACAGACTAGTTACTTATACTCCTCCTATTCCAAACTTAGTATAAGTACTCCATTAGTTACATCCTAGTTCCTTAGTTCATAGATTAACGTCTATAATGTCTTTAACGTCTTTTACGTGTCCTATCCTTACTCCTATCAATCTATACCACTCCTCTCCTGAACTTCTGGCAACAATTCAGTCCTCCTGAAATATATAACCACATACGCAACAGAAGATTGAGGCACAGTATATGTAAGGGGACAGCCTGAGATCGCTTAGATAACCTAGTAGGGTTTGCATCAGCTGGCATTCCTATGGATCCTCAGAGTTCGCGGTCTATAGTTCCCTTCCCTCTAGTTTGGGTCTCCATCACAGTACTACATAGCTATATCTGGTAGTATAGTTATTATTGTCCTGATGTACATGTCCATGGTGACTGGCGCACAGACCAGGCTAGTCTAATATAAGTAGCTAGTGATGTATGGTAGAATACCTTACCTCAATAATAGTTTGAGCTCCTGGGCTATCCATCGCTCTGACTTAAGATGCCTCATCTATTATATTCGAGTGTGTTCTGGTGTACCTCCGAGTGCGCCCTTACAGTACACAAGCTAAGGCTAAGGTTGTTTCCCACTTTTGTTGTTAACTCCCTTTCATTCCAGAGTAACTCTGTTCCACTCCAGGTCACTCCGCTCCTGCTCTGTATGTTTCTGACATGTCCTCTCCAAAGCCTGCCCAAGTTGCATTTGCTATTTCTTTCTAGATTGAGTTCTGGGTATATTCAGTGTTTTACTCAAGACATCCCCCTGGGCCCAGTCTTTTTACTCTCAATAGATCTGCTGAAAGAGTGCAAAAGGGAATTGCATACTGGGACAAACAAAATAATGATGTGCCAGCTCCCAATTGCATACTAAAGGTCTGAGAGGAGATAATCAAAGATGAAGGTTTATAAATAATTAAAAAAGTAGAATTATACACAGCTCCAATAAAGTATATGTTGGTTGTTGTAAAATGAATGTAAGATCTCTCTAGATTGTTGTTGCATAGTGTAAGGGCAACCGGAGCAGAGCACTCTAGGAGATTCCTTAGAGAATTAGATGAGGCTCCTAGAGGGAATAATCTATAATATATACTATGCATTCCATTCTTTGGTAACTAGGGGCTGCACAATGAATTTGTGTTGGGAGGCAACAGGGGGTGCTCTGGAGTCATGTGTGAGAGGTCCCCTTACACATAGCCTCCTTAAGGTGTTAACCTTTATGCACTATATATCACAAAAGGTCACTTACTAATTTGTAATGGATGATTTGATACTTCAAAGAGTTCAAAAATACAAAGTTAAATAAGTGACAAAAGATGCTGTTAAGTCTGAGGTCTAATCCTCAGACAGGGAGTCCTTATATACAGAATTGTGATGGTCTGTGTACTAGGACAAATCATTACATGCTACTACCTATTGTTCTATATATAGTAGTGCCTTTGTGCTAGGAATAGTGATAACTTAACCATATGGAGGCTGTCCTTTGTTCTAAGAAAAGGACAGATGACTATCTTATGGGTAATTAATGAAGTCCATATACAAATATTGAGGCCTTCATATCTCTACTGATATTGATCACCTTGAGGTTGTTCTAGGCTCATTCTGAGTGGTATAAAGAGGGCTTCTACTGAGCCTAGAACTGAAGCTTATATTGTGGCGGTTTCCGAGATATTAGCAATTTAATAAATGGTACTATGGTGGTTACTGTAAGGGGATATCTAGGATTGTGCTTAGTAAGTTCTGAGGGTCTGTTCTATTAGTGGCCCAGTGACAGATCGTATATTGCACTCCCACTGTTCCTAAGTCTTCCCTGTCTATGTCATGTAGTATGATGCCTTCTAATCTATAATTGGACAATTGTGATTACTGATCTATGCACATGTGACTGTGTGTGTGATCGTCTAGTATAGAATATATATACTAGCAAGCTGTCATAGATATACTTCACTTGAATCTCAACTTAGCTTCCAGGACTATCCATTAGCTTAAAGGGTGATTGCCCCTGAGTAACTCCCTTACAGTTACCAGTTGTTCTGCCTAATATCTCGGCCAATACTGATTGCTTTGAGACGTGACTAGTATCTATCAAAAGGTCTTTTCAAGGGCTTTCTGTAGCTGTTAAGACCGTGAGAATCATCAAAGAATTGGTGGAGATATGGCCAAATGAAGTTTGTGACAGACTCAAGATTACCATCTTTATCTACAGCCTGGCAAGAGGCTCGAGACCCACCTATCATATGAGAGAGGATTCCCAGAGTAGGACTAGAAGAGTGGTCACCTAGTGTTTAGGAGTAGTGCTGCCTTATTCATTTGGCCTTGTTATATTTGAGAATTCGGAGGTTTTTTTTGTCTTGCTTTCTTTGTTGTTTCTTTGCTTTGTAATCATAATAAAATACTCTAGGGCACAGAGAGAAACTAAAGCATCATACCTCCATCACCATCCCTTTCTGCTGCTCTAGAGCTTAATAGCTATCTTGAGTGACTAAGTCTCTATTTTTCTAAGTATTCTTCTTTACTTTCTAAAAACCACCATATCTCCCCCTCTACAGGAATTCGAGCCCCAATGGACTTGGGCATTCACTTACGCTAGGAGTTAACCACTCACTATATGTTATTGGAGTCGGCTTCTAGTTATATGGTTAGCTAAAGAAGAGCCTACACAACAGCACAGGAGTTCTAGGTAGTTCTTCTGTATCGATGGCAAGCTAGACTACTAGACTAGGTAAGGGCAGTAGTATTACAACGCAAAATGAATGCACATTTTAGAAAGCCTATTATAGTGAGATCTATCTCAAGTGGATTCATAAAATACTTTGTTATTATTTCTTTCAGTTATTTGTGTTCCACCCCTCTATCCCCCCTTTTCTCAAGCCCCCTTCGTTATTTGATCATCTCCCCAGTGTGTAAGGGCGACTGGGGCACAAGACTCCAGGAGAATCCTTAGTTAATATTACAGTTAGTAATTATGATACAACTCACCTCCAGGAGAATCCTCAGAGATTAGGATAAGGCTCCTAAAAGGATCTTCCATATTATATACTAGGTTTACATTTTTTGTGTCAGGGTCAGTGTGATTGGAGCTATACTAGTATGTTTAAGTATTACTTTAGTAATACTTGAACAGGCTTAGGTTGCTCTGGAGCATCATTATACAGTTTAGAGGTAGAAATAGAGCTGTCCCCTTATACAGTGCCTACTTGTTTAGTGTACAATTGTGAAACATTTCGGAGATTTTTCTATTTTCATTTTTTATCACCATTGTCTTGTGATCAATTCCCTTTGATCCCTATCAGCATCCCCACTGCTATTTCCTTTTAGAATCTTCTTTATCCTTTGTTAGTTTTCTCTCTGTTGCTGGCTTGTGATTTAGAACTCCTTAGTATCACAAAAGGTCACTTACTTATTTGTGATTGATGTTTTAGAACTTGAAAGGTTCAAAAATGCAAAGTTTAGACAGTGACAAAAGAAGTTGTTAAGTCTAAGGTCTAATCCTCAGACTATGAGTTCTTAAATACAGCAAAGTGATAGTCTGTACACTAGGACAGATCATCACATGCTACTATCAATTGTTCTACATATGGTAGTGCCTTTGTACTGTAAATAGTGATAACTTAACCTTATGGAGGCTGTCTTTTGTTCTAAGAAAAGGACAGATGACTATTTATGGGTAATTAATAAAATCTATGTACAAACATTGAGGCCTTCATATCTCCACTAATATTAGTTGCCTTGAGGTCATTTTAGGCTCATTCTGAGCTATATAAAGAGGGCTTCTGATGAGCCTAGAACCAAAGCATTGATCATAGCAGTTTTGAGATATTGGTAATTTAATAAACAGTACTATAGTAGTTACCAGTTGATCTGCCTGATATCTCAGCTAATGTAAGAGCGACTAGGCACGAGACTCCAGGAGAATCCTCAGTTAATATTACAGTTAGTAGTTATGATATAACTCACCTCCAGGAGAATCCTCAGAGATTAGGATGAGGCTCCTGAAGAGATCTTTTATATTATATACATCCCTTAGTGTCAGGGTGAGTGGGATTGGAGCTAAACTAATGTGTTTAAGTATTACTAGTTAAACAGGCTAAGGTAGCTCCAGAGTGTTGTCATGCCGTTCAGGGGTAGAAATAGAGATGTCCCCTTACAGCTAATATTGATTGCCTTGAGATATGACTGTATAAGGAGACCCCTCACACATGACTCTAGAGCCCATATTAGCCTCTGTTAGGGTGCTGTCACACACAAGGCAAAGACCCTTAAGCTTTGATGAGTAGTCCCAGAAGCTAAGGTGAGATTCAACTGAGGTATATCTACGACAGAATACTAGTATTTATACTACTAGAATGTCAAGGCACGGATCATACGGTGCCTGACAGATAATCACACGAAGTCCAATATTAGAACTAGAGGCATCGCACGATGTGTTACAGAAGGGAAAGGAAGAAGAGAGTGAGAACGCAATCAGAAGAATAACGGCCCTTAGGTGGGAGCCTACCTAACTTACTAAGTGTACCTCTAGGGTGTTCCCTTACAGCCTCCCAGAGAGACCCTGCAGCTAATCAAATATTACTATGTAATATTTAAACTCACTCCATTGTTCTAAGCATACTTCGTTGTCTCTTATACAATTTCATTGTTCAGACCCTGGTTACCAAAAGCAGGGACGTGAGGACACTGTAATATATATATTGTAGATTATTCCCTCTAAGAGCCTTATCTAATTCTCTGAGGAATTTCCTGGAGGTAGGTTATAACATATTCCATATAGTATAATTTAACTGAGGAATCTTCTGGAGTGCTCTTGTAAGAAAGCTAAACTCCAAGCCGGAATAAAGCCAACTGCCCTTTGTTCAGCGATTGACAAAGAGAACTCAATAGAGTTCCATTAGATTCTCTATACTACTTATACAATTACTACATAGTCTGTGTACTACTTTCCCATGACTATCATGTGACCTATCATGTGACATCATGTGATGTGACACTTGTGACACTTTCCCACACTCTCTTCTGTGTAGTAAGTCCAAGATAAAAGAAAAAGAAAAGAAAAGAAATATAAATATTGACTTAGCTATTTTGCCAAGTCATGACAGCTCTGCTCTGGTTGCCCTTACAGACTAACATCAATTGAAAGGTCTTTTTGAGGGCTTTCCATAGTTGTTGAGACCATGAGAATTGTTGAAGAATCAATGGAGATATAGCCAAATGAAGTTTGTGATAGTTAGGTGATTGTAAAATATTCTAGAAGGACATGTGACTATGGGACTTTTGGGCATAGACTATATAAGAATAGTATAAGTAGTAGGTAAAATACAATAGGAAACTCTATCAAGTTCTTCCTAAACATTTACCTATGGTGAACTCTAAGATCTTCACAGTCTAATATTAACACAAATGCTACTTTCTACAGTAAATTTGCTTGTAGTATAACAGTGCACAATTGGGAACTAGTACCATATCTTATTGTTTGTCCTAGTATACAATTCCCATTTGCACCCTTTTAACACCAACTTAGGAGAGAAATAATATTGACAAAATAAAAATACAAGTATTACAAAAAGCCACTTACTATTAGGAAACCACTCAGAGGCAATAACCCTTAAAGCTAGGTAAGAGTCCCAGAAGCTAAGTGTCATATGACAGAAAATACCTATTTAATAATATAATATTTTATATTATTACTAATTTTTCACTCCTAAACTCCTGTTGTCTACTCCTATAGGATCACAATGTAGACTAGTTACTTATATAAGTACTCCAGTAGTTACATCCTAGTTCCTTAGTTTGTAAATTAAAGTCATTTATGTTATTTACCATCTATCCTTACTCCTATCAATCTATATACCACTCTACTCCTGAACTCCTGGCAACAATTTTGTCCTTCTAAAATACATAACCACACACGTGACAGTAGATCGAGGTACAACACACATGTCACAAACTTTATTCAGCCATATCTTCACCAATTCTTCGACAATTCTCACAGTCTTAATGGTTATGGAAAGCCCTTGAAAAGACCTTTTGATAGATACTAGTCACGTCTTGAAGCAATCAGTATTGGCTGAGATATTAGGCAGAACAACTGGTAACTACTATAGTACCATTTATTAAATTGCCAATATCTCGGAAACTGCCATGATCTAAGCTTCAGTTCTAGGCTCAGCAGAAGCCCTCTTCATACCACTCAGAATGAGCTTAGAACAACCTCAAGGCAATTGATATCAGTGGAGATATGAAAGCCTTAATGTTTGCACATGGACTTTATTAATTACCTATAGATAGTCATCTGTTCTTTTCTTAGAACAAAGGACAGCCTTTATATGGTTAGGTTATCACTATTCCTAGCATAAAGGCACTACCATATGTAGAACAATAGGTAGTAGCATGTGATGATCTATCCTAGTGCACAGACTGTAAGGAGACAGTACTAGGATTGCTTAGATGACTTAGTAAGGTGTGTATTATCTAGCGTACCCATAGATCCTTGGAGTCTATGGTCCATAGTTCCCTTCCCTCTAGTTCAGGTCTGCCATCAGTACTATATAGCCTTATTAGGTATAGTAGTTATTAATGTCCTGATCTGTATTGTTATGACTTGACAAAACGGCTAAGTTATTATTTATATTTCTTTTCTTTTTCTTTTCTTTTCTTATTAGACTTACAACTACAAGAGAGAGTGTGGGAAAGTATCATGTGACTTTGTCACAATGTCACAATAGGTATGATGGATGTCACATCACAGTTACAGTGTGTCACATGATTAGAGTAACATATGGACCATGGGAGAGTAAGTGCATAGCCACAGTAGTGAAATGTATAAGTAGTAGAAAATTAAACGAGAACTCCATCAAGTTCTTTTTGTCAAACACTGAACAAAGAGCAGTTGGCTTAATTCCGGCATAGAGTTTGGCTCTCTGACATGCGTGGCCATAGCGACCAGCATACAGAACAGGCTAGTCTAGTATATATAGCTAGTAATGTATAGTAGAATACTTTACCTCAACATTGATTAGAGCTCCTGGGCTATACATTACTCTTACTTAAGACACCTCCTTTACTAACATCGAGTATGTTCTGGGTCGCCTCTAAGTGATCCCCTTACACAGACCATCACAATTCTGTATATAAGGACTCCCTGTCTGAGGATTAGACCTCAGACTTAACAACATCATTTGCTGCTTGTCTAACTTCACTTTTTTGAGCTTTTCAAATATCCAAACCATCAATTACAAATCAGTAAGTAGCCATTTGTGATAGCATGAGCTGAGGCCAAGGTTGTTGCCCCACTTTTGTTGTCAACTCCCTTCCACTCTGGAGTAATTCCATCCTACTCCGGGTAACTCTGCCTCGCTCCACTCAGTCCTTGACACTCAGGTGATATTCAAGTAAGGATCGATCTACCTATACAAGTGACTATATATACTATAATCGATGGTCTGTGTACCATAGTTACATAAGCACTAACTAATAATACTGCTAGTCCTATTTATAGAACAGGCACCATCAAGGTGATACCAGATAAGAGAGTAAAGGAGAAATAGGAAGGCAACTTACTAAGTTAGATTAGCCCTTTAGATTGGAGCTTACTCAGCAGTCTAGGCTGTTCCTAGGGTATCCCCTTACACTTACTGATTTGTGATTGGTTGATTTATATTCAAAT
>Ga0153962_1000026_pt1 | contig 22447 bp, 21 predicted proteins | sample TSFL046MetaG_FD_106657 | JGI IMG/M metagenome (GOLD analysis project Ga0153962, IMG submission 106657) | Attine ant fungus gardens microbial communities from Florida, USA - TSFL046 MetaG | ecosystem: Host-associated > Fungi > Mycelium > Unclassified | place: USA: Florida, Withalacochee...
GCCAGCGCCGGCGCCACTTTCCATGCCGCCATCAGCATAGGGAAATTCCAGGGAATGATTGCGCCGCACACGCCGACCGGCTCTTTACGCGCCACGGCGCTAAATCGGTCATCAGAGAGGGTAATCCCTTGCTCTCTTTCCTCATCCAGCTGTTCTGCCAGGTCAGCATAAAAATCAAAACAGTATGCTGTGTCACCGATATCCCACAGCGCTTCGGGCAACGGCTTGCCGTTATCGCGAACCTCCAGTTCTGCCAGCATCTGTTGTTTATCGCGGATCAGGCTGGCAATACGGCGCAGATAACCGGCGCGCGCCTTTCCGCTCAGCTCTGGCCATCCACCGTCATCGAAGGCGACGCGCGCTGCCTGAACCGCGCGATCTATATCTTCCCGCGTCCCGGCAGCAACCTGCGCAATCGTCGTTTCCGTCGCCGGATCGAGCGTGTCAAAGCTGCCGCCTTTTACTGGCGCTACCCATTCCCCGTTAATAAACAGTTTGTTGTTGAAACTCATGTGCGGTCTCCTTCCATAAATCGATAGGCGCTAAACGGCGTCAGATCCTGCGCGGTGGGACGCTGTGCCGCCAGATCGGCGATAAGGCGTCCCGTAGTGGCGCCCAGCGTCAGGCCGAGCTGACCATGTCCAAATGCCATCAGCACGTTAGGCAGACGACGTGAGCGGTCAATAATCGGCTTAGTATCCGGTAAAAAGGGACGATGGCCGACGCCAAACTCTTTGTCAGCGACATTAAGCTGAGGCAGCAGCTTGCGCGCCTTCTGTAGAATGATCTCGGCGCGTCTGAAATCCGGTCTGGCGTCCGCGCCGGCAAACTCAATCGTGCCGCCGATTTGCAGGCCGCGCCGCATTGGCGTAAAGCAAAAGCCACCATCGGCATAAATAACGGAATGACGGAACTCGACTTCTGGCTCGGGCAGTAGCGCCTGATAGCCGGAAATGCCGGTCAGCGGCACGCGCACGCCCAGCTGCGAAAAAAAGCGCCGTGAACCGGTGCCTGCGGCGACCACCACATGATCGGCCGAGAGCGTTCGGCCATCACGCAGCGAGACGCCATAAGCCCGGCCCTGAGCATCGAGGATGCTCGCGGCTTCTGAATCGACCCGCACGCCGCCCTGCCGTATAAATGCCTCGGTAAGCGCGGCAATAAAGCCTTTGGTATCGCTGACCGCGCACCAGTCGGGAAACAGCACGCCGGTGGAAAACTTGCCCGCCAGCGCAGGCTCCAGGTCGGCAATAGCGCTGGCATCAAGCGTCTCTGCCTTAAATCCCAGCTGTTCGCGCAGCTGCAGATGCGCCCGCTCGGCGGCCAGCCCCTGCGGCGTATCGAAAACCTCTATGACCGGCCGCTGGCCAAGCAAAGCTTTATCCGGGCAGAGCGCCAGCAGCGTCGCGAAGTCGGCATAAACCTCACGCGTCAGCGTCGCCATCGCGTGCGATATGGTCTCGATTCGACGATGGCGCGCGTTGGCTACAAAGCGCAAAAACCAGGGTATAATAGCCGGCACCGCGGCCGGACGCAGCGCCAGCGGCCCGGTCCGATCGAGCAGCCAGCCTGGAATACGTTTCAAGATGCCCGGCTTTGAGAGCGGGATAATTTCGCTTACGGCCATCTGCCCGCAGCTCCATTTCGCGGTGCTTTCCCCTGGCGCAGCCGGATCGATAAGCCAGACCTGATGCCCTTCCTTTTGCAGATAGAGGGCGCAACAGACGCCCACTATGCCCCCACCGATCACCACTGACTGCTGCTGTTTCGACATGTCGTATACTCAATTAAGCGGCTGACAAATGTATGCTATTCGCCAGCCTGCGCGCCAATCGGTTTAACCCTGAGACGCTTCAAAGATTTTGCGGAAATCCGCTTTCTCTTCAGCGGTTAACGGTTGCAGAGGCATACGCGCCTCGCCGGGTTTGAATCCTGCCAGTTCACAACCATATTTCACTTTTTGAATAAATTTACCCTCTTCCATGCTTGCCATCACCGGGAACAGCGAGCGCATAACGTTCTGTGCACCGGTTAGATCCCCGCTGCTGAACTTGCGGTAAAAATCGCAGATCTGATCCGGAAAGCAGTTAGCCGGCCCGCAGATCCAGCTGCTGGCGCCCCACATAAAGAAGTCAAAAGCAACATCGTCGGATCCACAGGAGAGCTGGTAATGCTCTTTATAGGTGTTGCCGATTTCTACGGCTCGCAGCACGCTGCCGCTGCTTTCCTTGATGCCAATGACGCGAGGATGGTCTTTAAAGGCATCCAGCACGCTAAATCCTACTTCGACATTGGTTCGCACCGGATAGTTATACAGCACCAGGTTGATGTCGCTGAACGTATCCAGAATCGCCTGGTAGTGACCGATCAGCTCTTCCTGCGACGGCAATGCATAGTAAGGTGGCGCGATAAGCAGGTTATTGTAACCGGCCTCGACCGTCTGCTTAACCTGCTCCAGCACTTCACGGGTACAGGAGCCGTTAGCGCCGGCAATGAGCGTGCCGCGATCGCCCACCACCGTTTTCACCGTCTTCAGCACCTGACGGCGCTCTTCATTGGTCAGTGCATAATATTCACCGGTAGAGCCAAGCGGCACGAATCCGCTCACGCCGGCTTTAAGCTGATATTCCAGAATGCTGGCCAGTTGATCATGGTCCACATTGCCTTGCGCGTTAAACGGGGTCACCAGCGCAGGTAAAATGCCTTGCATCTTCATCATTACGACTCCTGTAAGTCAGTTATCAAAAGGCATAACGCCGTAACAAACGCGACTCGACGACGCCTACCAGGCGCGTTAAGGGGAATGCCACAACGAAATAGATCACCGCGACGGCGGTGAGGAATTCAACGGGACGCGCCGTGCTGTTTGAAATGTTCTGGCCAACAAACATCAGGTCGGCGACGCCGACGGACGAGATCAGCGCGCTTTCTTTAAACAGGCTGACCACGTTCGACAGCAGCGTGGGCACCGCGCGCAGCAGCGCCTGCGGAAAAATGACATAGAGGATTCGGGCGGCCGGCGTCAGGCTGAGCGCTACGCAGGCGTCGTGCTGTTCGCCGGCAATCGATTTCAGCGAACCGCGGAAGGTCTCGCTGGTTATCGCCGCCATGTACATCACCAGCGAGAGCGTGACGCATACCCAGGGCGAAATGTTGAGCTGGAAAACCACCGGAAAACAGAAAAATACCCAGAAAAGCTGGATCAGCAACGGCGTGCCGCGAAAGAACTCAACATAGAGCGTGAGCAGCCAGCGCAGCGGCGCAAAAGGCGATAGCCGCAGCAGACTGATGATAAAGCCTGTCAGACTACCCAGCACCGCACAGCTCAGCGTAAAGGCCAGCGTGATGCCTAAACCCTGTAACAATACCTGCCAGTAAGAAAAAACCTGCGAAAAGTCGAGTGTCATGATCCGCGCCCTATCGTGATGTTGCCGCGTCCTGACGACGCTCGATCCAGGAAACCAGCTGAGAAATTGGCAGCGACAGCGCGAAATAGATCAGCGCGATCAGCGAGTAGGTTTCCAGCGGACGATAGCTCTCCGTGGCAATATTTTTTCCGACGTACATCAGGTCTGAAATCGCCACAATCGCCACCAGCGCCGTTTGCTGCAGAATGGAGATACCGTTGGTCATCAGCACGGGCAGCGCGCTGCGCACCGCCTGGGGCAACACCACATAGAAGGTTTGCTGCAGGCTGTTCAGCCCCAGCGCAATACCCGCATCGTGATGTTCGCGCGGCACCGCCTGTACGCCAGCGCGGTAAGCTTCGGCGTTAAAGGCCGCCAGATTTAATCCCAGCGCCAGAAAGCCCATATATATCGGATCGATAAACAGGTTAAACATCATCGGGACGCAGTAATAGAACCAGACAATCTGAAGCAATACCGGCGTACAGCGAAAAAACTCAATAAGTAATTTCGTCGGCCAGCGGATAATGGCCACGGGGCTTATCGCCATCATGCACAGAATAAACCCCAACGTCAGGCCAAGCACGTTCGCCATCAGCGAAAGTTCCAGCGTGATTTTTAATCCATCCCATAACGCATCGAAATTACCACTGAGAAAGTGGAAATTGAATTGATATTCCATCCTCTTCCCCTTTAATTAAGGTGCAGCACTTTTTCCAGAAACTCACGCGTGCGCGTCTCTTTTGGGCAGGTAAACAACATCTCAGGGTGACCCTGTTCGACAATTTTTCCGTTAGCACAGAAAATAACGCGTGAGGCGATATTTCGGGCAAAATGCATATCATGCGTGACAATAATCATCGCCATTTTTTGTTCCGCTAGCTGCAGCATGACATTTTGCACCTCTGTCACCATTTCTGGATCCAGCGCCGAGGTGACTTCGTCAAACAGCATCAGTTCCGGCTCCAGCATCAGCGCGCGAGCAATCGCCACCCGCTGCTTTTGACCGCCCGAAAGCTGGCTGGGATAGGCGTGGAGTTTGCTCTCCAGACCAAAGCGCGCCAGCAGCGCGCGCGCCTTATCGATGGCAATTGTTTTTGAAATTTTATGCACCTTAACGGGCGACAGGATCAGGTTTTGTAATACAGATAAATGAGGAAAGAGCGTGTAGTGCTGAAATACCATGCCGATTTTTTTCTGAATAGTATGATCTACGATTTTTGCCTGTTTATTTTTATCGCCAACGATATAGTGCTGTTTCTGGAAATTGATCGTGCCGCGTTGAATGCCCTCCAGACCCATTAAGACCCGCAGCAGCGAACTTTTACCACTTCCGCTTGGCCCAATAATGACCAGGCGGTCGTCGCTTTTCATATTGAGATGAAAATTATCCATTACCACTAAATCGCCATAGGCCTTGCTCACATTGTCCAGTTGAATAAAGTCCCCTTTATTGAATTCGTTGATAAATAAAGGGCGGATATCTTGTGGGCGCGTAGGGGCCGCCGCCAGATGGGTTGAGGCATTCATAATGGTTTCCTCCGCTGCGTGCGAAATGTACACGAGTAGATAAGTGAATTCGGGTTTTATTTCGCCGCGTTGGCCTGTGCAGACGCCTGATTCACCAGCCTGTCGATCTCGCCCGTGGCGCGACGCTGGCTTAAATAGATATTAAGCACATCCAGATCGGCTTCTGAAACCGAACGCGGTACGCCGAATGAAACGCCCTGCTTAGCCAGAGCTGGCGTGGGGAGCACCTCTTTCGCCCAGTCGGGATTGGCCAGCGCAAAAAGGTGGTTGGTATCGCTGGCATCGACCAGTACATCTGCACGCCGTGCCATCAGGGCTAAACGACTCTCATCATTTCCCGGCATGCGCATGATTTTGCCCTTTTTGATGACGGCGCTGAGCGCTTTGTCCTGCGCGGTGCCCGACATCACGGCGAAGGTCACCTCTTCTTTGTCATAGTCGGTAATCTTGCTGCCCAGGCCGTTAACTTTCGGGTTCTGCTTATTCACCAGAAAAGAGATCTGGTAATCCTGTGCCGGCGAGGAGAAGCCGATCGCCAGCGCGCGTTCTGGCGTCTGATTCAGCGCCATCGCCAGATCCCACTTGTCGCTTTGCAGTCCCGCTACCAGCGTGTCCCAGCTGGCATCGACGAACTGCACTTTTACTTTCAACACATTCTGAGCAAAATCCCGGCACAGCTCGGCAAAATAACCGCTGTACTGCTGGGTTTTTGGATCACGCATGACATAGGGCGCAGCCGGCGCAGCGCCGCAGCGCAATACCCCTTTTTGCTGAATGGCCTGCCAGAAATTATCAGCAGCCTGAGCGGAGGTGACCGATGCCAGCAGCGCACTGCTTAGCGCCAGACAGCAGCTGATTTTTTTGAGAGCGGAAAAATGAACACTGACCATAACAAACCTCGTCCAGACGTTGATGTTGCGAACAGGAACGGTTGGGTATGCTACCCGTTTGTGTGCAAAGTTGTATGCAGTAACAACTCGGAGAATAGAAGCACGAAATTAACAAAGTCAACCAATATGGTTTACTTATGATCAAACTTTGACGTCGATCCACAGATGCATGTGATCGACATCATAAAGAGAGGCGTGGCGGAATTTAGAGGTCGAGCGACTGAAGGAATTTTTCAAGGATGGCATTTGCCCGGCGACCGTTACGGGTGGCAATACCGATATTGCTGGAGAACTGCAGTTTCTCCGGCGCCACGGGACGCATTAAACTTTTTTCCACCCATTGCGCGGCATAATGGTCAGGCAGAAAGCCCATGAAGCGTCCCGTCAGGATCAAAAAAGCAATGCCTTCACGGTCGGAAGCAGTGGCAGTGCAGTGCAGCATTTGATGCATGCCTATCGCTTCTGCCGTCATACGAAAGCTGGGCGCGATGGCGTCATATTGCAACAGCTCTTCATCATCCGGTTCGTGTTCTGCGAGAAAAAGAGGATGGTTGCTACTGCAGTAAAGTTTTGATTTTTCACCATAAAGATGTCGGTATTCCAGGCCGGAAACAGGTGATGTTAAGGGTAGCGCCCCAACATGCAGGCGACCATCCATGAGTCCTCGCTCGATTTCCGCTGCCGTCATCATGCTGATGTTAATGCGTATTTCTGGCCCGTTAGCACGCAGTGAATCGAGCGCATGGGTGATTTTCATCTGCGGCTGCGTGACCAAATTATTAATTATTCCGATATTGAATTCGCCACGCAGCTGTTTATGCATTTGATTGACCTGCTGACGAAAATTTTCGACTGCTGCCATCATACTGTCGCTGTGGCGAAGTATTTCGCGTCCTTCATCCGTCAGGGAAAAACCCGCCCGGCCGCGCTGGCAGAGTCGCATACCCAGCCGTTTTTCCAGATCGCTCATATTCAGGCTAATCGCGGAGCAGGTAATGCCGAGCAGACTTTCAGCAGCGGAAAAGCTGCCGCACTCGCTCACGGTTTTGAAAATGCGCAAAAGCTTAAGGTCAAAATCAGTCACCTGTGCCAGAGATTTGCTTTTCATATAGGTGAGTTTTTCCATAAGTGAAGTTGAGTTTATATGGATTTAACTTAATAAATAGTTAAATGCAAACTCTTCCTACACCTGTCTGGAGGAATCGATATGTCTGGGTCTCATCACACCGCATCACTTAATTTGCAGGCTCACTGGATGCCGTTCAGCGCCAACCGTAATTTTCAGCGCGACCCGCGCTTTATCGTGGCGGCAGAAGGCCGCTGGCTTACTGACGATAAAGGCCGCCAGATTTTTGACAGCCTGTCTGGCCTGTGGACCTGCGGCGCGGGCCATACGCGCAGTGACATCCAGCAGGCCGTCGCGAAACAGCTTGGCACGCTCGACTATTCACCCGGCTTCCAGTACGGCCATGCACTCTCTTTTCAGCTGGCCGACAAGATTGCCAGCCATATGCCCGGCGAGCTGAATCATGTTTTCTTTACCGGCTCTGGCTCGGAGTCGGCCGACACGGCAGTAAAAATGGCGCGCGCCTACTGGCGCATTAAAGGCCAGCCGGCGAAAACCAAATTTATTGGCCGGGCGCGTGGCTATCACGGCGTGAATATCGCCGGCACCAGCCTGGGTGGCATCGGCGGTAATCGTAAAATGTTTGGCCAGTTTATGGATGTCGATCACATTCCCCATACGCTGCAGGCCGACCTGCCCTTTACCCGAGGACAGGCTGAAACGGGCGGCGTGGCGCTGGCAGATGAAATGCTTAAGCTGATTGAGCTGCATGACGCCTCAAACATTGCGGCGCTAATCGTTGAACCGCTTTCAGGCTCCGCCGGCGCGATTATTCCTCCTCAGGGGTACCTGCAGCGCCTGCGTGAGATCTGTACGCAGCACAATATCCTGATGATATTTGACGAGGTCATTACCGGCTTCGGCAGACTGGGCTGCTGGAGCGGCGCGGAGTATTTTGGCGTCACGCCGGATATCCTTAATTTCGCCAAACAGATAACAAACGGCGCCATTCCACTGGGTGGCGTGGTCGCCAGCAGCGAAATCTACCACACCTTTATGTCCCAACCGCTGCCGGAGCATAGCGTGGAGTTTGCGCATGGCTACACCTACTCCGCTCACCCTGTGGCCTGCGCCGCGGGCCTGGCCACCCTTGATTTGCTTGAGAGCGAGTCGCTGATTGCACAATCCGCCGAACTGGCACCCCATTTTGAGCGCACTCTCCACGCGCTGCGCGACTGTCCGAACGTGGTAGACATCCGTAACTGTGGCCTGGTAGGCGCCATTCAGCTGGCAGCGCGCGACGGCGACGCAACCGTCCGGCCTTTCGATGCGGGTATGGCGTTGTGGAAAGCAGGCTTCTATGTTCGGTTTGGCGGCGACACGCTGCAGTTCGGTCCGATGTTTAACACGCAGCCAGCAGAGCTGGATCGCTTGTTCGACGCCGTGGGCGACGCCCTGCACCATATCAATTAAGCGAGGCAGCATCATGACCATCATTACCCATCTGATTAACGGCGCCATGCGTAAACCTGACGGCCGAACCGCCAGCGTCTTCAATCCCTCTACCGGCGAAGCGATACGGCAGGTGGAACTGGCCAGCGCCGCCACGGTTCAGGAGGCGATCGCCGCCGCCAGCGCTGCGCTGCCCGCCTGGCGCGATCTGCCCCCAGCGAAGCGCGCGCAGGTGCTGTTTCGCTTTAAGCAGCTGCTGGAAGCGCACGAAAAAAAGATTGTGCAGCTTATTAGCGAAGAGCATGGCAAAACGCTGGAAGACGCGGCGGGTGAGCTAAAGCGCGGAATTGAGAACGTAGAGTATGCCAGCGCCGCCCCCGAGCTGTTGAAAGGCGAATATAGCCGCAATGCGGGGCCCGGCATCGATTCCTGGAGCGACTTTCATGCCGTCGGCGTGGTGGCGGGCATTACGCCATTTAATTTTCCCGCGATGGTGCCGCTGTGGATGTATCCGCTGGCGATAGCCTGCGGCAACACCTTTGTGCTGAAACCCTCTGAGCGCGCTCCCAGCTCTACGCTGTTGATCGCCTCTCTTTTTCAGCAGGCGGGTCTACCGGCTGGCGTGCTGAATGTGGTCAACGGCGATAAGGAAGCGGTAGATGCGCTGATTGAAAGCGACGAGGTTAAGGCGATCAGTTTTGTCGGCTCTACGCCGGTCGCAGAATATATTTACCGCGAAGGCACCCGCCGCGGTAAACGCGTACAGGCGCTGGGCGGCGCGAAAAATCATGCAGTCGTTATGCCCGATGCCGATCTTGATAACGCGGTCAGCGCGCTGATGGGCGCCGCCTATGGCTCATGCGGAGAGCGCTGCATGGCGATATCGGTTGCGGTATGCGTAGGCGATGCCGTCGCTGACGCCCTGGTCAACAGGCTGTCGCCCAAAATCAGCGCGCTGAAGGTGGGTGCTGGCACCGTCTGTGGTCTGGATATGGGGCCGCTGGTCACCGCGGCGCATAAAGAAAAAGTCGCTGGCTACATTGATGACGGCGTTGCCTCAGGCGCTGAACTGGTGATTGACGGACGCACGCTGCGCGTAGCCGGACATGAAAACGGCTACTTCCTGGGCGGATGCCTGTTTGATCGCGTCACGCCAGACATGCGCATTTATAAAGAAGAGATCTTTGGGCCGGTGCTGTGCGTGGTTCGCGTCGGCACGCTTAGTGAAGCCATTACGCTGATTAACCAGCATGAATATGGCAACGGCACCTGCATCTTCACGCGCGACGGTGAAGCGGCACGCACCTTTGGCAATGAGATCGAGGTAGGCATGGTAGGCGTCAACGTGCCCCTGCCGGTGCCTGTCGCCTTCCACAGTTTTGGCGGCTGGAAGCGTTCCCTGTTCGGCGACCTGCATGCTTACGGCCCGGATGGCGTCCGCTTCTACACCCGCCGTAAAACCATTACCCAGCGCTGGCCGAAACAGACCTCTCAGGAAACGGCACAGTTCGCTTTCCCCAGTAATAGCTGAGCTCGTCGTGGCTGCCCTGCGGCCACGACGCTGATGGAGATTGCCAGATGAAAATAGTCATTTTGGGTAGCGGCGTGGTCGGCGTAACCAGCGCATGGTATCTCGCCAAAGCAGGACATGAGGTCATTGTGGTTGATCGTCAGGCCGCCGCCGCCGAGGAAACCAGCGCGGGAAATGCCGGTCAGATTTCGCCTGGCTATGCCACGCCCTGGGCCGCACCGGGTATTCCGCTTAAGGCGGTGAAGTGGATGTTCCAGAAGCATGCGCCGCTGGCGCTTCGTCCAGATGGCTCCCTGTTTCAGCTGCAGTGGATGTGGCAGATGCTGAAAAACTGCGACGAACAGCACTATGCCGTCAATAAAGCGCGTATGGTTCGCATTGCGGAGTACAGCCGCGACTGCCTGCGCGCGTTACGTCGCGATACCGGTATTCACTACCACGAGCGTCAGGGCGGCACCTTACAACTGTTTCGCAGCGAGGCGCAGTTTGCGCACGCGGCGCAGGATATTGCCGTATTGCAACAGGCCGGCGTACCTTATGAACTGCTGGAGTCTCACCAGTTAATGCAGGCAGAGCCGGCGCTTGCTGGCTCCGCCCATAAGTTAACGGGCGGATTACGTCTGCCTAATGATGAAACCGGCGACTGTCAGATGTTCACGAAGAAGCTGGCGCAGCTGGCGGCCGATGCAGGTGTTACCTTTATCTATAACCTCAACGTCGAACGGTTAATTGAAGATAACGATCGTATTATCGGCGTCAAATGCGGCGAGCGCGTCATCACGGGAGACCGCTATATCGTGGCGCTGGGTTCTTATTCAACCCAACTGTTAGCCGGTCTGGTTTCCATTCCCGTCTATCCCTTAAAAGGCTATTCGCTGACGATCCCGATTGCGGATGAGTCCAAATCGCCAGCCTCCACCATCCTTGATGAAACCTATAAAGTGGCGGTCACCCGCTTTGACGATCGCATTCGCGTAGGGGGCATGGCGGAAATTGTCGGTTTCGATACCCGTCTGAAAAACCGGCGGCGACAAACGCTTGAGATGGTCGTCAACGATCTCTACCCTGGCGCAGGCAATCTCGCCAGCGCCACCTTCTGGACCGGATTGCGGCCAATGACGCCTGATGGAACGCCACTTGTTGGCGCCACGCGCTTCAAAAATCTTTATCTCAATACCGGACACGGCACCCTTGGCTGGACAATGGCCTGTGGTTCAGGGCAGCTGATCGCCGATTTAATCTCTGGCACCACACCGGCTATCCCGTTTAGCGATCTCTCTGTGATGCGCTATCAGGGCATGTCCAGCCTTACGTTTAACGATCCGGTCGTCGAAACCCGCTAACTGATAAATCAGGGAGCACCTGTGCCACGTCCTGTTCAAGCTGAAATTTCTCTTGCCGCTCTGCGGCATAACCTTGGGTTGATACGTCAAAAAGCAGGCCGGGCGCGGATCTGGTCGGTCGTCAAAGCCAACGCCTACGGGCATGGCATCGCTAACGTTTTCCCTGCATTACAGGAGAGCGATGGCTTTGCCTTGCTCGACTTTAATGAAGCGATCCGCCTGCGTGAACTGGGCTGGCAAGGCCCGATTTTGCTGCTGGAAGGGTTTTTCGAACCTGATGATCTCGCGCTTATCGAGCAGTATCAGCTGACGACGGCGGTGCATAGCTTCTGGCAGCTGGCTGCTATCGCTAATGCCCGCCTGCGCCGACCGATCGATATCTATCTTAAGGTCAACTCAGGGATGAACCGCCTCGGCTTTGCGCCCGATCGGCTGCATGCCGCGTGGCTTGAAGCCAGCGCCAGTTCAAATATTGGCGACATTACGCTGATGACCCATTTCGCCAGCGCTGACAGCGAAACGGGTGTCGCAGCGCCCATGTCGTTGATCAACGCGCTGGGCGCTGAAATGCGCCTGTTACACTGCCTGGCTAACTCCGCAGCAACGCTCTGGCATCCTCAGACGCACGCTGACTGGGTGCGGCCCGGCATTGTGCTTTATGGTGCCTCCCCCAGTGGTCGCTGGCAGGATATTGCAGAGACGGGGCTGAAGCCGGTCATGCGCTTGTCGAGTCAGATTATTGCTGTGCAGAGATTACAGCCAGGCGATCGGGTCGGCTATGGCGGTCGCTATTGCGCAGCAGGCTCACAGCGTATCGGGATTGTGGCCTGCGGGTATGCGGATGGTTATCCACGTCATGCTCCAGGCGGTACGCCGGTGCTGGTGGATGGTATAAAAACCGGAATCGTCGGCACGGTTTCTATGGATATGCTCGCCGTCGATTTAACCCCTTGCCCTGCAGCAGGAGTGGGTAGCCCGATCGAACTCTGGGGGGCGGCGCTGCCCGTTGATGATGTTGCTCAAGCCGCCGACACGCTGGGTTATGAGCTGTTGAGCGCACTGGCGCAGCGGGTACCTGTTGTGATCCGTTAAGCAGAGAGGCATTACGATGAGTCAGGCTGAGCTTGAAGATAAAGTGCATTTCTACTATTGCGCTCTGCTTGCGCTTAAGTTCGCCGAAAAATATCAGGCTGTACGCTCTCCTGTGGCACAGCGCGTTTTTTTAATGCGGTGGCTCGCGAAGGCCAGCAGCAAGCGACTTTTCTCCCGCGCGGCGCAACAAGAGATCTTCTGGTTACGGAAAACAATGCATCATGGCGGGCCGTTATTCAACATTGAGCAACTGTTGCTCACCATTTATGAGCAGACGCGCTGCCTGAGAGTTGAGCCTGCCCAGACGTGAATTGTGCACGCTGTGCAGGCGTCGCAATGATGGCCTGAGAACGTCACCAGACGCGATAAACTTTCCCGCTATCGATCCCTTCCAGGCTCCGGCGATAAGCCAGCGCAACGCGACTGGCGGCCGCGCTTTCAAAACCGGGAAAGTAAGGGCCATATTTATCGAGCGACTCAGTGACGACTGTCGGACTAACGGCATTGATACGCTGCCCTTGCAGCTCATTGGCCGCAGCCAGCACAAATCCTTCCAGCGCCGCATTGACTGCGGTGGCGTTTACGCCGGTACGAATCGGATGCTGCGTCAGGATGCCTGTCGTCAGGGTAATGGACCCGCCGGTTTTTAAATAGTGCTGACCGATCAGAACGAGCCTGATCTGCCCCATCAGCTTATCCTGTAACCCCTTATTAAACTGGGCGCAGTTCATCTCCTCTAACGGGCCAAAATGTACGCTGCCTGTCGTCGCGATAATCGCGTCGATTTGTCCGCTGCGCTCAAAGAGCTGCGTTACGCTTACCTCGTCGGTGAGATCCACCTGCAAATCGCCCTGCGTTTTGCCTACCCGAAGAATATCGTGATTTTCTTGCAGGTTTTCGACAACTGCATGACCAATGGTGCCGCTGGCACCGACCACCATGACTTTCATCGCCCCTCTCCTTTTTGTTCAGTGATGAGAGAATGACAGGTTGCAATCCGCAAAAAAATGGGTCAGAAATTTAATCATCCATAACTAAAAGTTTGTAATCATGAATAAGCTGCGTGGAATGGAAGTGTTCGTTGCGGTAGTGGAAGGCGGTAGTTTTAGCGAAGCGGCAAGGGAGCTTGATATCTCGTCCGTGATGGTGGGAAAAACCGTTGCGCAACTGGAAGCACATCTGCAGGCAAGACTGCTCCAGCGCAATACGCGGCGACAAACGCTGACGGAAGCCGGCCAAGCCTGGTATGAAGAGTGTTTACAGGTACTGGCGGCGCTACATGCCGCCGAGAATCGCATTGAAAGCCTGCGTCGTTTTCCTGCCGGCAGCCTGCGTATCAGCGCAGCCACCACCCTGGGGAGTACAGTGATAGCGGAACTCTGCAGTGAGTTTCAGCAAAGGTTCCCTGAAGTTCATATTGAACTTGAGCTCAGCGATCGCTTTGTGGATGTTATTGCCGAAGGGTTTGACTTTGTCTTTCGTATTGGCGAACTCCCAGCGGATATGCCGATGGTCGCTCAGCGCATAGGCGACTACCGCATGGTCATCGCTGGAGCGCCAGCCTATCTTGCTCAGCATGGCACGCCCCAGACGATAGAAGAACTCAGCGCACATCGTTGTCTTCGTTACAGCAACTGGAACCGGCTCAATGTCTGGCGAAATAGCCACAGCGCCCTGTGGCCGGAAAATGCAACGTTCAGCTGTAACGACGGGCATGCATTACGAAGTGCCGCGCTAGCTGGCGCGGGACTGATTTTGCAACCGTTGCTTTTACTGGCCAAAGATATTGCCGAAGGAAGATTAGTGGCGCTGCTTGAGCATTCGTTGCCAGCCCCCAGGCCCGTCAATTTACTTTGGCGGCAGGATACACATTGTGTAGCTAAGCATCGTAGTTTCATTAAATGGATAACATTGAAAGCACCTGAAAAGATCCGCTAAGCCGTGATTGCTGTTTTAAAATTTGGCTAACGTGCCTTCGGCTTATTCAACGGTTAAGTGATGAACAAGAGGCTTGAGGGCCCCTCTGCATCGCCACGGATAATCCAGACACTTTCGAGTCGTTGATAATACTGGTTTTCATATTTTGTCGGTGACATCTGATCGCTCGAACCATGCCGACGCTTACTGTTATAAAACATTTCGATGTAATTAAAAATATCGCTGGGAGCTTCTTCCCGTGTTCCGTAGATCTTTCTCTTTATCCGCTCGCCTTTCAGTAACTGAAAAAAGCTCTCTGCAACCGCGTTATCGTGACAGTTACCGCGACGCTTCATACTCCCTTCCAGGCCGGGTGATCTCAGGAACGACTGCCGCTACTGCCTTGTATACTAACTGCCTATGTCCGAGTGGACCAGCAACTGTCTTTGCGGATTAGGCCGCCATACAGTCATCAGCAGTGCGTTCAGGACAATGTCCTTTGTCATCCGGGATTGCATTGACCATCCGATAATTTTGCTTGAGAACAGTTCAATAACCACGACCAGATACCATCAGCCTTCGTGGGTTCTGATGCAGGTTATGTCCGTTATCCAATGCTCATCCGAAGCATCCGAACTGAACCGTCGCTGGAGCCTGTCGGGTGACACGATACTGGCCTGCCTTTACGTGCTCGCGGGCTGCGGTACCCGACCTGAGCCTATCCCGACACGCTTCATCAGTCGCCAGACTCTGTTCACTCCGCACTGTTGCCCGCAGTCCCGCAAGTTCAGATGGATCTTGCGATAGCCATAAACACAACCGGACTCCAGCCAGAACTGTTTGATGTGTCCCGTCCGTCTTAGATCTGCCTAGTAGCGCTGAGAATATGGCTGCTGAAGACAGGCGTAAAAGCCACTGGGATGAACATTAAGCATCCGACAGAGCAGACGAACAGACCAGCAACGGGTGGTGTCACGGATAAAGGCGTACCTCAGTCGGCAACTTTGCGAAGTACGCTGCGGCTTTTTTAATATGTCCCGTTCGTCAGTAACTCCCTTCAGCTCCTTCTGGAGACGCTGGATCTCGACCTGAGCATCTGACTGTTCTTTATTAGTGGATGAGTCCGGACCGTACTTCTTTATTCAGGCGTAAAGGCTGTAGGTGGTAATACCATGACGTCTTGTAACGCTGAAAACAGAGTTACCGCGCTCGGAAATCTGTTTGGATGCTTCCATTTTGAACTCTTCGGGATAACGCTAACCGCTCATGCGCATCTCTCTTTAAGCCATCTCAAATGACTCTGAGGTGTCTGTTGAACCCATAGCGATTCAGTCGGTTTTTTTACAGAAATAGGACAGCCCTATTGTCGCCAACATCTTCAAGTCAGATTTATTAGAAAAGGATATGGCGGAGAAAAGCCGGCCCGTTTGCCAAGGCGGCATGATTTGAAGTTCAGGCTCTGGAATTACGGCCTTTAACGAGGCGCAAGCCGAAATTCTGTAAAGTATCTACCTTCATAAGCCAGTCACTCCTTTCATGAAAGGGTGTCTGCTTACATGAACCAGCCAGCTAGGGGAAGCGCACAGGAGCGCTAAGGTTTCCACTTTCATGTAAAGAGACGAGTAAAGTATGCGCTTTCATGAACAAAGAGATCATAGGGTATATACTTTCATGTAAGAGAGCTGCCAGAATGAATGTCAGCATGAAAGTAGATACGTTTGCGTACCCGCTTCCATGAAAGTAGATACCTTTGATACGCATTTGCATGAAAGTGGATACCTTCTTCAGACACCTTCATGCAAGTAGATACTTTTCTGCGGCGCCCCATTCAAGTAGAGACCTTTCCCGGTGGCGTCGTTAGCCAGGAAGCGCCTGAAGCTTCGGAGAACGGCTGTTAATCACAAACTGTATCTCCCTGCCTTTCTTCAGCTCGATAAAATCGATGTAGCCAATCTTCTGCAGATCGGCCATTGCACGGCGAATGATGGAGTTTTGTAATTTGACCGGCGAGCCCATAGCCAGCCTTTCACGTAGGCGTTTCATTGAGATATAGAGCGTGCCGGCGGGCATACTCTCAAAGTAGATGTAGAGTGACTGTGCCGCCTCTTTACGCGACAGTTCTGACAGAGCCTTGAGACCCAGCAACACCTTATGATCGTACCGGTATAGCTCCCATAGATTACTGTCAGCCGTAATTTCAACGGTATCTGTGTTCATGTTAAGGACTGCCCGCTGTACCAGATGCGAAAACATCGATTTCTTGCCGTCTTTACTACTGAATGCGAGCGTGACGCTGGAGATACTGAAAAGGGAGTCGTGGAGACGTTTACGGGAACGAGCGTTGAGATCGGCTGATTTGATACCACACATCTTCGCAAATTCAGTAAAGGGTAACTTTATGGTTTCGCTGCTGTAGCCATAAGTAGAGAATGCCATAATGATCCCCAGCCACGTTTTAAAATCCGTAGACATGCTGAGCTTGGCGCCTTGGATCTTAATATCGGTGTAGCCCTCGCGACGAGCAACTTCCAGGCTGGACAGTTCATCAGACGCATCGATCATAAAGTCGCGCTTGCCTTTCTCCTTGGGAGCGACAGGTGTGAACACACTGAGCCTGAGTAAAGCAACCGGCTGCACCGTTTTATGACTGTTAGGTTCCAGTAGGTAAACTGTGTTTGAATCTTTTTTAACGATCGCGAACGGGTGACTTATATCTATGATTTCACTTTTGTTTTCCATAAATCTTGAGCTCCGGATCAAAGAAGATCCTTTTCCATGAAAGTAAATACCCTTTATACATGAAAATAGATACCTTTCCCATGAAAGTAAATACTTCTCTCATGAAAGTAGATACCTTATTCATGAAAGTAGATACCCGGAAGGGTGTTTTTAGATGTGATATCAATTGATTACACGATCCATGATCTCTTGTGATCTCATATTGATCTTATAATGATCTTAAAATCAATGATCTATCCAGTGGATAAGTGGATAACCACAACGGCTTATTCAACGTAAGGCAGGCAAAACCCGATGCGTTACTGGAAGAAAAGTGAAATTCTCTCTACTCCTGATACTCCAAGGATAAAGCTTTGCCCTTGCTTTTGAAACGGCTAACGCGCCTGCGGCTTGTTTAACGAACTGATAATCTGCAAAGGATTTACAGTCCACCAGATCGTTTTTAACGAACCTGCTTTACTCTTACATACTCACCCTTTCTAGAACGATTAATGGCTTTTTAAAACCCTGCGCGAAATTTTGCCGAGCAGCGTTTTAGCCAGGGAAATTTGGTCAGCCTCTCTCCTCATCCCACCTGTCTTGTGCGCAGCAACAGCAATTACCCGCATGCAGGTATCGTGCAGGGTTCTATTCTGGCTATTAATAGCGCTCTGATCCTTCAGCAGAGGCACGCGTAGGAACGACGTACATGTCTTCAACTCCAACTACACGCTGTACGGGGATATATCGGCAAGAATTATGGCATTACTGGACGACATGGCATCAGGACAAGAAATTTACTCCATCAACGAGGTTTTCTTGATGTCAGATGTCAGCAGCATAGCGGCTTATCTCTCCCGGGATATCATGAACCTCGCTCTACGCGGGCTTGGGGCTAACTGGTGCGACGACTACCGGCAGGCAAAAGCTGGCGTGATCTTAAATGATTTTTACCCGTCAGGCGCGATGCAGCTCGATATGTTCAGCCAGCAATTGCTCCGCGTAAGTACTGATGCATTGATGGCTGCCGCTGATCAGATTAACCGCTTAGGGATGGGTAAGGTCTAGTTTGCCGGACAAGGTACGGTCAATGCCTGGCAAATGAAATGCGAGGTGCTGTCGCCGATTACACCTGCCTTAAAGAAATTTTGACCGTAAAATGAGAAGCGGTTTCTCTGTTGCAGGAATTGCAGCAGATCTTAACGGGCCGAATCGCACAAATGTTGTTTTGAATTTAACCGCAATGGCATGGCTGGCAATCGCTATGGTGCCAGGCCCAGAGTTTGGCCAGCGGCTGCCTAAACTTTCCTCTCCCGTAAGTGTTTCTATAGCCTGTTAGCTGGTCTCGTTGCCAGACGTGATTGCAACTCATTGAAAACTGTACTCCAAATCATTGAATATTTACTCATTTGAGTAAGTGAATTAATGTGTTTTTGATTCTTTACGTATTTACTCATTTATGGTCTACTGCTTTGTGCGATCACTCAAATGAGTAAAGGAGGCTTTGAGCATGAAGATTATTTCGTTTTTAAATCCTAAAGGCGGCTCCGGCAAAACCACTGCCACGATCAATGTCAGTACTTCTATCGCCAGCAGCTGCAAAAAAGTAGCTGTCGTCGATACTGACCCGCAGATGAGTCTTACCAACTGGAACAGCGCCGGAAAAGCAGGTTTTGATGTTTTCACCGCTTCGTCTGAAAAAGACGTCTATCAGGTGCGTAAGGAACTGAGTGATTACGATTACGTCATTATTGATGGCGCCGGTTCGCTTTCTGTTATCACCTCAGCAGCCGTTATGGTGAGCGATCTCATCATCATTCCTGTTACACCCAGTCCGCTTGATTTCTCAGCAGCCGGTTCTGTTGTGACCGTTCTTGAAGCGCAGGCTTATAACCGCCCTGTCGAAGCAAGATTCCTGATTACCCGAAAGATTGAACAGGCGATGATGCTTAGCGTGTTGAAAAAGAGCATTGCACAGACAGGTATTAAAGCATTCAAAACCGCCATCACGCAGCGCCAGAGTTATGTGAGATCCGTACTTGAGGGCGAAAGTGTATTCAATACCTCTGACAGAGCGGCGCAGGGAGAGATTCAAATCCTGACAAAAGAGATATTGTCCGTTTTTGAGTAAACACTCATATACCCATATGAAGGAGGATTTATGGCACTTGAAAAAAAACACTCATCTTCAATGATGAAGTTTGGCGCACATCGCGACTTGGATAAAATTGTTCAGGCACCTGAAGTCAAAAGTGCATCTGACAAACAGAAACGCGTGAACGTCAATTTTGACGAAAACAAACACTCTCGTTTCAAAGTGGCATGCGCTAAACGCGGAACCAGCATCACTGAGGTGATCAACCAGCTGGTTGATGACTGGCTTAAGGAAAATGAGTAAATCCTCAAAGGAGTTACTACTTATTTGAGTGGAAGGGTTTGTGCTCTCAAAAGCGCTGTACTTTGTGAGCACCCAACCACAACGTTCTGTTCAAGGTTAAACCATGAAAAAAGCCTGACTTTGCCAGTAAACTTATATAAGTAAATGCGTATATGAGTGAAAGCATAAATACACATTATTGCATCGCATCACATATGTTCTCGCAGTAATCAGATGAGTAAATACTCTTATGAGTAAGGCGTCTGTTTGTACACTTTCCTAACCGATAACCAGCCTTACTTTGATGCGTGAAAAGGCGTATTTGAGTAAAAGTGTAAATACTCATCGCGGTATGGTATTGTCGACCACTCAAATAAGTATATGAGTAAAAGAGCAAATACTCATTGATTCGCAGCATCCTAAGCGTTAGCCGATTCAAAGATAAGAAAAAACCTTTGAGTAGAGAGTGTCATTATTTACTCATCTTATTTATCTACTGCTTCGCTCTGATAATAAAATAATGAGTATATGAGTATATGAGTATATGAGTAAATACACCTTAGGCTCAGTATTTATGAAACTTCTATTTCAAATGAGTAAGTGAGTATTTGCCGGATTTCAGAGAGACATATTTAAGGCGCTCTACTTTCTGCGAGCATCAGACCTTAACGACAACGTTATAACTTTCCGGGAAGAGAGTGGTGAGTAGACGAGTCAATACTCATTTGCGCGTATGAGCAAGAAGCTGACGTAGAGTCATTGAGGCTACCAGACAGATAAAAATGAGTAAAAAAAATACTCAAAAGAGTAAATGAGCATCACTATTTTACAGGATCAATGCTTAAATGCCCGTACGATTCACCTGGTCCGCTAGTGCCTCGCTGTAAGCGTCAGGATCACCCGCGCGACGCGTTCCGGGCCTGTCCGCTGGGGTCTGAGGGCAAAACATGCTAGCGGTCGTCTGAAAAGACCATTGCAGGCTTTTTAAGAGAAGCCTGTTATGTATGATTACTGTTCATTTTCAGGGATCTGTCGCATAAGGAGTATGTCTTGAAACCCTTTCAACCCGCCTTTCTCATTCTCTTCTGTATTTGCCCGTCGCGCGTGCGCCGGGAGGCTGCCGGCTGAACAGTTGCCGGCAGTACCACATAAAACCCGGACCAGACACATACAAGGCAGAGCAGGGGCTGCAGCCAGCCCACAGGCTGGCGCGAACCGCGTCGGCACAAATCCGCCGCCACTCTGAGGCGCAACGCCGTTTCGCTGCCGCTCAGCCGCCGTTGCCGCTGCATCGTGCTGTGCTTTTCCGCCGGGCTTCACCGGTTTAAGTCCTTTCGCCGGGGCTGAGACAAGCACAGGCGCCGTGGTCCTCCAGGGTGAAGTGAACGCCGTGAAAATTTATTTCCGGCCACTGCGTTAGACCAGAAATAAATTTCCCCGTCGCCCTGGACGCCTGCCGTCACCCGCGCTGGTTTACGCCCTTGCGGCGAAGGATCTCAAACGGGTGAAGTGAATACCGGAGTAAAAAACCAGCCGATTCTCACAAAACGTCAACACCGCGGCTCCCGAAACTCAACGGGTGACGTGGTTAAAACTCAACTGCATGAGGAGAACGAACATGGCTTCACGAGGCGTCAACAAGGTCATCCTGGTCGGCAATCTGGGACAGGACCCGGAGGTGCGCTACATGCCTAACGGCGGCGCGGTCGCAAACATCACGCTGGCCACGTCGGAAAGCTGGCGCGACAGGCAGACCGGTGAGAACAAAGAAATCACGGAGTGGCATCGAGTGGTGCTGTTCGGAAAGCTCGCAGAGGTGGCGGGGGAGTACCTGCGCAAGGGCTCGCAGGTCTACATCGAGGGCCAGCTGCGCACGCGCAAGTGGCAGGACCAGGGCGGTCAGGATCGCTATACCACAGAAGTGGTGGTGAACGTCGGCGGCACCATGCAGATGCTGGGCGGGCGTGGGGGCAACACAGGCGCACAGACCGGACAGCAGTTCAGCGGTCAGCCTCAGCAGACGCCTGCAGCGTCAGGAAACGGTGGTAAAGGGGGCAAGGGCAGCACAGGCAGTCGCAGCGCGGCTCAGCCGCAGCCGGAACCACAGGTACCGCCGCAGGGCAATTATCCGCCGGCAGATTTTGACGACGACATCCCGTTCTAGCGATTACGCAGCTTCGCTCACGCGAGGCGGCGGCAGCGGTGAAAACAGCAGGTAACAAAGCAGAAGGCGGCCGGAACGGCCCGAATGGTTGCCCTGGCGGAGCGGTAACTCCGCGCAGGGCATGACAATCAAATTATGAGGAATCCGATATGTCAGCGACTCAGTCTAAAGAAAAAATCCGTAACGGCAAGTCTTCCGCGTATTACGGCCGCAGGCGCGGGGGTTACCGCAGCTGCTGCGGCAGCGAACTGACACGCGATGAGAGCGTGACACTGCAACGTCTTAAGGCCTTCACGCCGGGCGACTTTGAGGCCTACAGCGCGCGCGGCGAGGAGTTTCGCCGGCGCCTGTGCGGGACCGTACTGAACGCCCTGCAGCTCAGCAAAGCCTGGCTTACCGACTGCGAGTGCCGGGGAGAGTGGGGCGGGGTGTTCCCGGTTCACCTGCGCCTGACGCACCGAAAAAACCCGCTCGTCACGCTCGACATCCTGAGCCCGGGCAGCGAATCTCCGTTCTGGCACGGGCTTATCTGGATAAATCCCGATCACACCGGGCTGTACGTTCTGAACACCGAACAGTTTGAGCCGGAAACCATTGGTCGGCTGCTGACGCGTATTGAAGAGATGGTGTCAGCAGGCATTACGCCAGCGGAAATCGTGGCGGTACTGGGCAGAAAGGGAGGGCTCGCATGAATACAGTCATGATGATGCCGGCAGTGTCGCCACGTTTTCATGCGCAGCGTCACGGGGGCAGCAGGCTGCACAATATAGCTTTATGCCCTGCAGAGATTTCAGCACCGGTAAGGAAGACACTGACAAAGAGCAGGGCAGGTGTGCCGGTGCCCATATTGCACAGCCTGACTGTGATCATCGGACGGCCCGTCCGTACGGCTTCAGAACGAACGCCGCAGGCGATGATGTATCTGGCTGAGGCGCAGGAAAAACTCATCTGTGAGGCCGA
>Ga0153962_1000030_pt1 | contig 21866 bp, 21 predicted proteins | sample TSFL046MetaG_FD_106657 | JGI IMG/M metagenome (GOLD analysis project Ga0153962, IMG submission 106657) | Attine ant fungus gardens microbial communities from Florida, USA - TSFL046 MetaG | ecosystem: Host-associated > Fungi > Mycelium > Unclassified | place: USA: Florida, Withalacochee...
AGACCTTCCATAATCCCCCAGACCGCGCCCTCGACCGCATCGCCCAGCGTCTCAACCAATGCGCCGCCGCTTACGGTTTCAGTTTCCATCAGAGATAATTCACGCATAATTTATTTCCTTTTTTTCAGAGATAATTTTCAGGTAATCTTGAGTTGATTACCTGTTTAATAAATAGGGTTTTCGTATGACATTTTTATGCCTGGCCGGGCACTTTAAGCACGCCGACAGCCTGTTTAACGTTACGAAAAAGATTTTTGCCTGGCAGACGCTGAAATAAGCTGTCGTGCCGCAGGCGTCAGCAAGAAGCCTGTTTTAAACAATCGTCATGCTGCCGTTGGTGCCGTAATTCTGACGGAAGTCAGCGGCATAGGCGGCAACAGCGTCTTTGCCCCACAGGCCGCCCATAATCGCGCCGACGACCGGACCGATAATGCCGCCTACGATAGCGCCTACGCCCTGAGCGATTGGGCCGAACACGGCGCTACGGCTGGCGCTGCCGCCGACCGTTACGCCGGTTGCCAGACCTTCCATAATCCCCCAGACCGCGCCCTCGACCGCATCGCTCAGCGACTCAACAATTGCGCCGCCGCTTACGGTTTCAGTTTCAATCAAAGATAATTCACGCATGGTTCAGTTCCTTAAATTTAAAAACAATGATTAACAAAAAACTTCACTAAATATATTTTTAATGAAGAGGGTATTGCGCATTCGCTGCCGTTAGCAGGAATACTGTTTTCTCATCTCAGCCGCATAGGCTGCGACAGCATCTCTGCCTTCCATTGCGCCCATAATCGCGCCCGCTATTGGGCCAATAATACCGCCTACGATCGCCCCTACGCCCTGGGCGATAATGCCGAAGACCGCATCGCGGCTGGCGCTTCCGCCAATAGTCACGCCGGTCGCCAGTCCATCCAGCGCGCCCCAGACAATGCCTTCGAAAAATGCGTTAACTTCATCGGCCGTCGCTGCGTCGCCACCGCTTACGACACTAAGTTCGTATTGCTTTAACACTCTCATTATTTTACTCCGCTGATAATGATAAATTTTAAACACTGCTATTTTAAGAAGTGTAAAAATTAATAAGCCGGTACTTTACAGCGGCCAATTCATAGCGGAAATAGTAAAAACAACTATTGTTAATCAATAATGGCTTTAAGATGATATCATTTGCATATAAACGTAATAAAAATCCGTTAAATAGATCTAACGCATATTGCTGTTTGATTATTTGTTCTTTCAGCTTCAGTGGAGAATAGTAATAAAGGCGCGCGGCGTCGGGTACGCGGCTATAGCGATAAATAATACGCTTTTCAGGAACGGGACACTTTATACGGTGGGGAGACGAGCCCGCGTTGGAATGATTGCGAAACGCTGGCCGACAGCCAGTTCAGGCGGCCGCAGGCCGCCTTTTCATCACGTCAGTTCAGCTGAATGCGCGCCACGCTGTCCGGTCCTTTGCTGCTGTGATCCTTGTTGAAGTCCTGCTTGATGGTGACATAGAGCGTCTGACCATCCGGCGTCACCAGCAGGCTGTTGGGATGTCCCTCAAATGACCAGCTGTTTTTCACCGCGTAGGTGGCGGCGTCAAGCTGCAGCACCTTCTGCGACTCACGCTGGCTGATATAGATCTCGTTGCGCTTCGCGTTGAACTTGATGCCCAGCGCGTCGCCGTCGATACGTTTGATCACCTTGCCGCTGCGCTCATCGAACACCAGCGTGGTTTTCGCTTTCGAGTTGTCGGTAACGAACAGGCGGCCCGTCGCCGGATCTTCCGCCATGTTCAGCAGCAGATACTCCTTGCCGTCGCCTGGGGTCAGACGCTTCTCGATCTTATGGCTGCGCGGATTGATCACCAGGATCTCGCCGCCGCCGTTCGCGGCGTAAATGCGATCGGTAACCGGCGAATAGACAATTCCGGTGACCCATTTGCCGGCATTTTTGATACGGCTCTTCAGCTTCATGGTCTGCGCGTCTACCACCCAGATCACGCCCGGATCGCCCACGCCGCCGATATAGAGCTGGTCGTTATGCAGGAAGATCTCGCGCGCGCCGAACGGAAAGCCCTTCTCGTTGCGCTCGCTGAACAGGGTGCGCGCCAGCACCTTGCCTTTCACCGGATCGATCTTCGAAACGCCGCCGTCCAGCGTATTGGTCACGTAGAGCACGCTGCCGTCGCTGTTCATGGTCATACCGAAGTTTTTCAGATCGGTATAGCCTTTGCCGGTGGTCTCCAGCGTGGCGGGATCGAGGCGATAGATTACGCCGCCGCTGACATCCTTAAAGGCGTCGGCGCTGGCGACGTAGAGCGCGTTGGCGCCCGGCGCGTAAGCCATCTCATAAAGGCCGAAGCCGAGCTCGCGCTGTTTTACCGCCGAGGCGGCGGGCTGCGCGGCGACAGCGGCTGGCGCTTCGGCTTTTTTCGCTGGCGCCTGACAGGCGGTCAGGCCGAATGCGGCGACGATCGCCAGAGCAAGCGCGGCGTTGCGCGGGCTGAACGGAGATTTCATGCATGACTCCCTTGGGAAATGACGCGCCTCCGCTCGGCTCAGCCGCCGCGGTCAGCGCTCAAAAAGAATGAGAATCATACTCATTAACAATCATTGTGTAAATGTTACCCGCTGCGGCTGCGTCCTCTATGTCTCCTGCTTTAAGCGCGCCTGTAAAAAATCCACGAAGGCGGTAATGCGCGCGGGAAGCTGCCGCTGCGCCTGCCATACCGCGAAAATATCGCCGTCGGGCGCCTGCCATTCAGGAAGCACGTGCAGCAGCTCGCCGCGTTCGACCGCGTGCCGCGCATCCCACCACGATCTCAGCAGGATGCCGTGGCCGTCCAGCGCCATGCGCATCGCCACCTCGCCGTCGTTGGTCAGCAGGCTGCCGCGCACCTTTTGGCTGACGCTCTCGCGGCCCTTTACAAAGCGCCACAGGGTGAAGTCCCCTTCATGCTGACGCAGCAGAATACAGTTGTGCCGCGCCAGCGCATGGATATCGGCCGGCAGGCCACAGCGCTCGGCGTAAGCGGGCGAACAGCAGAGAATGCGCGGGTTGGCGCGCAGCCGACGCGCTACCAGCCGCGAATCGGGCGGTTCCCCGACGCGCACGTCAATATCGACGTTTGCGTCGAGAAAATTGAGCGGCTGGCTGCTGAGCTGCAGCGACAGCGCCAGCTCGGGGTGCAGCGCTGCAAACGCCGACACGCAGGGCGCGACGTGGCGGCGGCCAAAGCCGAACGAGGCGTTGATATTCAGCGTGCCGCGCAGCACCTGGGTCTGGCCGCTCACCGCCTCTTCCAGCGCCGCCAGCTGGTCGAGCAGCGGACGCGCGCCGTCCAGATAGCGCCGTCCCTCTGCCGTTAGCTCCAGCCGGCGCGTGGTGCGCTTCAGCAGCTGCACGCCAAGCCGTCGCTCAAGCTGGCTGAGACGCTTGCTGACCGCCGCCAGCGACAGGCCGAGATCGCGCGCCGCCGCCGTCAGGCTGCCGAGGGTGGCGACGCGCACAAAGAAGGCGAGATCGTCGGTAGAGGTACGGGATTCTTTACTTTGATTCAACATTGGCTTGCGTTTCAGGCTAATTATTTCCCGGTGATGCAAAGTTATACTGCGCAGACAATTCGAACATCAACCCTGTGAGGTGCCCTGTGTCAGAAAAAATCCATCGTATTGCCGTTATTCCCGGCGACGGTATTGGCAAAGAGGTGATGCCGGAAGGCATTCGCGTCATGAACGCGGCGGCCGAGAAGTTTGGCATCGCGCTGCGCTGGGAGTGGTTCGACTTCGCCAGCGCCGAGTACTGGCAGCAGCACGGCAAAATGCTGCCCGACGACTGGTTCGCGCAGCTAAAAACCTTCGACGCGATCTATTTCGGCGCGGTGGGCTGGCCGGCGATCGTGCCGGATCACATCTCGCTCTGGGGATCCCTGCTGCAGTTCCGCCGCGAGTTCGATCAGTACGTCAACCTACGGCCGGTGCGTTTAATGCCCGGCGTCAAGGCGCCGCTGGCGAACCGCAAGCCGGGCGACATCGACTTTTACGTGGTGCGTGAAAATACCGAGGGAGAATACGCCAGCGTCGGCGGCACGATGTTCCCCGGCACCGAGCGCGAAGTGGTGATTCAGGAGACGGTGATGACGCGCATCGGCGTCGACCGCATCCTGAAGTTCGCCTACGAGCTGGCCAGTAGCCGTCCAAAAAAACACCTCACCTCCGCCACCAAATCTAACGGCATCGCCATCACCATGCCCTACTGGGACAAACGCGTTGAGGCGATGGGCGAGCACTATCCACAGGTCAGCGTCGACAAGTACCATATTGATATTCTTACCGCCAACTTCGTGCTGCACCCCGACTGGTTCGACGTGGTGGTCGCCAGCAATCTGTTCGGCGACATTCTCTCCGATCTCGGCCCGGCCTGTACCGGCACCATCGGCATCGCCCCCTCGGCCAACATCAATCCCGACCGTACCTTCCCCAGCCTGTTCGAACCGGTGCACGGCTCGGCACCCGACATCGCCGGTAAAGGCGTAGCGAACCCTATTGGCCAGATCTGGTGCGGCGCGATGATGCTGGAGCATCTGGGCTATAAAGCGGCGGGCGACGCGGTGCTCGACGCTATCGAACGCACGCTGGCGCAGGGCGAGTGCCTGACGCGCGATCTTGGCGGCACAGCCGACACCAAAGCGCTCGGCGCCGCGATTGCCGCGGCGCTCAGCGCCTAATCCGTTACGAACGGCTGCGGATACCAGCCTGGCGGCAGCGGCTCAGGCCGCTCAACCGTCAGGCGAGCGCCGCCCGCAGCGGCAATCTCATCAATAGCGCAACGCCGCCCTATCCAGGATTCGCCGTCGCGGCGGCAGAATGAAAACCAGCAAGGGAAAGATACCTGTGCGGCGCCTGGTAAGAGAGAAGCCGCTATTTCAGTGCGGAAGCTTATCTGGCCGCCACCTCACCGCTTTGTAAGACGCCTCGCAGATCAGGCGCGGCGTGCCAGCGTCAGCGCGCCGCTGAGCGCATCGCCCTGCGGCGCCGTCAGCACGCACCGCAGCGCCTCCGGCAGATAAGGCTCGATGGGCTGCGCCAGACCGCCCATCAGCGCCAGCTTGCCGCGCTGACGCGCCAGCAGCGGCTGCGCCATCAGGGCGATCTCCTCTGCGCTCTGCCGCACCAGCGTCAGGCCGTGAACGTCGCCCTGCCGCGCGGCGTCGAACACCTCCGGCACGACGCTGCCCCAGTCGGCCGTGGTCGCCCGTTGCGACCAGAGCAGCAGCGTTTCAGCATCCTGCGCGAACCGAGCCATCAGCCGCTGCGTCAGCGGCGAGGCGGGCACGACGGCTTCATGTGCCAGCAGCGCCAGCCGCAGCGCGCGCTGCCCCAGCACCGCGCCGGAACCGAGATCGGAAAGCGCGAAGCCCCAGCCGCCCAGCAGCGTAAAGCGGTTGCCGTCCCAGCAGGCGCCCTGGCTGCCCGTACCAACAATAAATACCGCACCGGGCGCACCGCCGTGCGCGCCGACGCAGGCGATCTCCACGTCGGTCACCACGCGCAGCGAGGCGCAACGGGGCCGCCAGTCGGCGAGACGGCGCTGTACCGAGGGCACATTCGCCCCGGCCAGCCCGGCGACGATATGCATCTGTGCGGCGGGCAGATGCGCCTCGTCCGCGATCCGGGCGATTAAGGCGTCCAGCGTACCGACAGCGGCATCGTAAGCAGAGAAAACGTTCGCCGGTCCACCTTCGGCCTGCGCCAGCACCTGGCCCTGCGCATCAGTGAGGCGGGCGCGGCAGCGGGTGCCGCCGCCGTCAATGCCCAGATAGTAGTAAAAGCTCATTCTTTATTCCGCATCGCTTAACGTAGAGGGACTATTCTCCAGCTTCTGCCGCTTGCGTAAATGCGGAAATAGCGCCATCCACACGCCCACCACCACCAGCGTGCCGATGCCGCCAATCGCCGCGGCGGGCACCGCGCCGAACCAGGCTGCCAGCATCCCCGATTCGAACTCACCGAGCTGGTTCGAAGTATTGATAAAAATGGCATTAACCGCGTTGACGCGGCCGCGCATATCATCCGGCGTATCGAGCTGCACCAGCGCGCCGCGGATCACCATGCTTACCATATCGAATCCGCCGAGCGCGGCCAGCGCCAGCAGGGAGAGCCACAGCTGGGTGGAGAGCGCGAACACCAGCGTGGCGATGCCAAATCCCGCCACCGAGCCGAACATGATCATGCCGACATGCTTCTCCAGCTTGTTGCGGCTCAGCCACAGTCCCACCAGCAGCGCGCCGACCGACGGCGCGCCGCGCAGCAGGCCGAGGCCCCAGGGACCGGTATGCAGAATATCCTGGGCGAAAATCGGCAGCAGCGCCGTCGCGCCGCCGAGCAGCACGGCGAAAAGATCGAGCGAGATAACGCCGAGCACATCTTTGCGATCGCGGATAAAACGCACGCCGGCGAAAAGATTCGGCAGATTCATCGGCAGGCGCGGCTGCGGCGGGCGCTCGTAGCGCAAGCGGGCCACCAGCAAAAGCGACAGCAGATAAAAGGCGGCGGAGACGCCATAGACCACGTCCGGGCCGGCGACATACAGCAGGCCGCCCAGCGTTGGGCCGACGATGACCGCCGCCTGGCTGCCGACCGAGGTCGAGGCCATGGCGCGCGCGAGAATAGCGGGCGGCACCAGCGAAGGCAGCATTGAGGTAATGGCGGGCCACTCCAGCGCTTTCGCCACGGAAATGAGAAACACCAGCCCCCAGATCTCTATTTTTCCCGCCCAGTTGAACAGGGTTAAAACCACCAGCGCCACCAGCGCCGCGCACTCAATCAGCTGGCCGAGCAGAACGATGCGGCGACGGTCGAGCTGATCGGCCAGATGCCCGGCGGGCAGCGCCAGCAGCACCGACGGTAAAAACTGCATCAGGCCGATAATGCCCAGCGCCATCGCGCTGTTGGTCAGGGCGTAGATCTGCCAGCTAATGGCGACGGAGAACATCTGAAAACCAAACGATGAGCAGGTGCGCGCCAGCCAGAATGCGACAAATGCCCGATGCTTTAGCAGCGACTCATCCGCTGCCTGTTCCATAGAATCCATAATTTATCCCGTTAATCACTCTGCTGATTCACGTCATGGCGTGAACCTCTCTTTTTTAAACTGCGCAGGCGAACGCGCAGCACAGCGTGCTTGATTTCTCGTCGGCTGGCAATGTCGGGATGCACTCTGGCCCATCGCTAAAATGGATTGTGCAGCAGCTGAATTATTATTGACTATTATCAGACTATTTATTTCCAGAAAGGTTAAATTAGTACCATTTAATTATTAAAGTATACTTTTCGATGCACCTTAATAGCCGCGCAACAAGGCACATAAAAAGAGTGACGCCTTTAATATTTCCGTTTTATATTGAGTCCAGTAGTAACCTGAGCGTTACCATGAGAAACACTTATAATTTTGTTCGACTTGTTCTTTTAACCAGAGATGCATGGAAAATAGCTTGTACAATCCATATGTTACTGAAAAAATTTTCGATCCCGCAGGCACCCTGCTGGGTTTTTGTTATTCGAAACCTTACTTACTGGATGATGCAGATGAAACCAATAATAATGACGATATAGTTGCCTGGAAAAATCATTGTGCAAATGAAGCAGCATTAATGATTATTCCGATCGCCGTAAAGCAGCTTAAACAAATCATTGCTGCGCCGGAGCAATATCTTTGCTGGCGGCATGCGCGCGTCCGCCTCGCCATAAACTACGACGCGCTGAAAGAGTGCCAACTCGCTTTACCTGCAATAACAGATATTTTTCAATTCTGGATGCTTGATTTCGCGCCGCCCGGCGCTGACTGGCGGCTGATTGAATCTTTCCCCTTTTCCGGCATCGTGTTAAGCGAAGATTTCTTTAACGCTAATTATCAAAAATTTACCTTCCCCTTTTTATTATCTTCATTTGCTGAAAGGGAAATTAAGGTTATTGTCCGCAGCAGCCAGCCGACACCGTCAGCCGAAGTGATGAAGGCGCTAAATATATCGGGCTGGCAGCAGCAGCGTTGCCCGGGCAGCCTTATTAGCTGAAATTCCGGACGAAAACCTAAATGTAAGCGTTATGAGCGCAGCCTGAGCGCCATAACGCTGTTTACCCCCCATAAAATGTCGTACTCATTGCGCGCTCAAGCGCAAAGCGCCAAAAAAATCAAACTTCTTAACTTTTTTACTATAAAATTTAACTCATACGGATAGCGATGCTCACGGGAAGAGCAGCATTGAACACCTGCTTTCTTACGTACTTTATATAACGTGAAAACAGCATAACATGTTGTTTTCTGTGTTTTTATGGCAACAAAAACGAGGTCGACATTATGGGGAAAAGCTCCTCATCTTTTGGCGTAATTCGTTTCCTGACGGTGCTGTTCGCATTTCTGACGGGCGCGTTTATGCTGATTGGCGGTGGATGGTTAGCCGCTATCGGAGGTTCCTGGTATTACGTTATCGGCGGTGTGGTTATGCTTATCACCGCCTGGCTGCTGTCACGTCGCAAAAGCACGGCGCTGGTACTTTACGCGCTGCTGCTGATCGGCACCCTGATCTGGGGCGTGTGGGAAGTCGGGACCGACTTCTGGGCCCTGGCGCCGCGCACCGACGTGCTGGTGATTTTTGGCGTCTGGCTGATCCTGCCTTTTGTTTACCGTAGCGTAAATGCCGGTAGCAAAGCCGCGCTCGGCAGCATGGCCGTCGCGCTGATCGCCAGCGCTCTGGTGCTGGCCTATGCGGTATTCAACGATCCGCAGACGGTAAACGGCAAGCTGCCGGAAACCGCGCAGAACGCCACGCCGGCGCAGCCGCTGAGCAACATTGATGACGCCGACTGGCCCGCCTATGCGCGCGATCAGCAGGGGACGCGTTTCTCGCCGCTGAAGCAGATCAATGAAGAGAACGTGAAAAACCTGCAGGTTGCCTGGCAGTTCCAGACCGGCGATCTGAAGACCGCGAACGATCCAGGCGAAATCACCGATGAAGTGACGCCGATTAAGGTTCGCGACACGCTCTACCTTTGCTCGCCGCACCAGATCTTGTTCGCGCTCGACGCGACGACCGGCACGCAGAAGTGGAAATTCGATCCGGGCATGAAGCCGAATCCGACCTTCCAGCACGTCACCTGCCGTGGCGTTTCTTACCACGAAATGCCTGCAGCGGCCGATGCCGCTAACAGCCAGCCTGCGCTCTGCTCGCGCCGCATTTATCTGCCGGTAAACGACGGTCGTCTGTTCGCGCTGGATGCGGAAACCGGCGCGCGCTGCCCGGCCTTCGGCAACAACGGCGAGCTGGATCTGCAGCATAAACAGCCGGTTACCACGCCGGGTCAGTATGAGCCGACGTCGCCGCCGGTTATTACCGATACCACCATCGTCATGGCGGGCGCGGTAACCGATAACTACTCGACGCGCGAGCCGTCTGGCGTGATTCGCGGCTTCGACGTCAACACCGGCAAACTGCTGTGGGTGTTCGATCCGGGCGCGAAAGATCCTAACGCGATTCCGGCTGATGAGCACACCTTCACCATGAACTCGCCTAACTCTTGGGCACCGGCGGTGTACGATCCGAAACTGGACACCGTTTATCTGCCGATGGGCGTTTCCACACCGGATATCTGGGGCGGCAACCGCACGCCGGAGCAGGAACGCTACGCGAGCAGCGTGCTGGCGCTGAATGCCACTACCGGTAAGCTGGTGTGGTCATATCAGACCGTGCATCACGACCTGTGGGATATGGATCTGCCGTCACAGCCGACGCTGGCCGATATTACCGATAAAGACGGCAACACCGTTCCGGTAATCTACGCTCCGGCGAAAACCGGTAACATCTTTGTGCTGGATCGTCGCACCGGCAAGCCGGTGGTGCCTGCGCCGGAGACCCCGGTTCCGCAGGGCGCCGCGAAAGGCGATCGCGTTGCGCCGACGCAGCCTTACTCCGAGCTGACCTTCCGTCCGAAGCAGAATCTCACGGACAAGGATATGTGGGGCGCGACCCTGTATGACCAGCTGGTGTGCCGCGTCATCTTCAAGCGTCTGCGCTATGAAGGTCCGTTCACGCCGCCGTCCGAGCAGGGCACGCTGGTGTTCCCGGGCAACCTTGGCATGTTCGAATGGGGCGGCATTGCGGTCGATCCGCATCGTCAGATCGCCATCGCCAACCCGATGGCGCTGCCGTTCGTCTCTAAACTGGTGCCGCGCGGCCCGGGCAACCCGATCGAGCCGCCTGAAGGCGCGAGCGGCGGTTCAGGTACAGAAACCGGCATTCAGCCGCAGTACGGCGTACCGTACGGCGTTGAGCTGAACCCGTTCCTGTCGCCGTTTGGCCTGCCGTGTAAGCAGCCGGCCTGGGGCTACGTTTCCGCCGTCGACCTGAAAACCAACGAGGTTGTCTGGAAGAAACGTATCGGCACCACGCGCGACAGCGCGCCGGTTCCGCTGCCGTTCAAGATGGGTATGCCGATGCTGGGCGGCCCGATTGCGACGGCTGGCAAGGTGTTCTTTATCGGCGCGACCGCAGACAACTATCTGCGCGCGTTCAGCACCGAAACCGGCGAGCAGCTGTGGCAGGCGCGTCTGCCGGCTGGCGGCCAGGCGACGCCGATGACCTATGAAGCGAATGGCAAGCAGTACATTGTCATTGCGGCGGGCGGTCACGGCTCCTTCGGCACCAAGCTGGGCGACTACGTGATCGCTTACGCGCTGCCGGACGAGAAATAAGCCTCTTCGAGGTAAGTAAAAAAGCGGACTTCGGTCCGCTTTTTTATTGGCAACGCGCCAGCGTAGATGAGCCAGCCCGGCTCTCTTGCTTACCGCCGTACTTTTCGGCTTTTCCGCCAGTTTACTGCCCCGCACAACAACATCACTGCCGCCGTCAGCAAAAACACCGGCCGCATGCCGAACGCGCCGCCGATAAAGCCGCCAAACAGCGGGCCGGTTACCTGGCCGATATACTGCGCGGAAGTCGAGTAGCCCAGCATGCGCCCGACCTGCCCTTCCGGCACGCTGTGGCGAATAATCGCCGTAATGCAGGGCAGCAGCCCGCCGAGCGCCATCCCCATCAGGAAGCGCAGCGCCACCAGCTGCCAGGCGGCGGTGATAAACGCCTGCGGGATCAGCAGCGCCGCGCACATCAGCAGTCCGCCGCTCAGCACGCGCCAGTGGCCGATGCGGTCGGCCAGTCGGCCCAGCCGCGGCGCGGAAAGAATGCTGCCCAGCGCGGCGGCGGCCATCACCAGCCCGGCGGTGACGGTCATCGCCCGATCCCCCGCGACGAACTGCCCGATATAAAGCGTGATAATTGGCTCAATCGACATATTGGCGAAAATCAACAGCATGCCTGACAGCCACATCAGCCTTACCGTGCCGCGATTGACGGCGCCGGACGCGTCGCCAGCGGCGCGCGCTGCCGCAGGCGGACGCGGCAGTTCTTTCAGCAGGAAGGTGGTCGCCAGAAAGGCGAGGAAAATAACCCCGCCGGTCAGCCAGAAGGTATGACGGATGCCAATCAGCGGCGGCAGCACGCCGCCCAGCAGCGGGCCGACGACGTTGCCCGCCATGATGCCGGAAGAGAGCACGCCGAGCGCCCAGCCGGTCTGCGCCTTCGGCGTCTGTGACGCCACCAGAATGGTCGAGCCGGAGGCGTAGCCGCCGAGCAATCCCGCCAGCAGGCGCAGCGCCACCAGCTGCCAGGGCGCGGTCGCCATGCCGATCAGCGCCATTGCCACCGCCATGCCGAGGCTGGCGCGGATCAGCATCAGCTTGCGGCCATAGCGATCCGCCAGCCTGCCCCAGAGCGGTGCGGTCAGCGCGGCGCTGAAAAAGGTCGCGCCGTAGGCCAGCCCGGACCAGCGCGCTATCGCCGCCGGCTCCGTTACGCCCAGCTGCCGCACATAGAGCGGCAGAAACGGCAGCAGCAGCGTCATCGCCACGATAGTGCTGAACGAGCCCAGCACGCATACCCATAAGTTACGTTTCCAGATTTGCGCGTCTGGCGCGGCGATCGCTTCCATCAGGCCCTCCTTTTTGTCCGGCTTTCAGGCTAGCGTCGTTGATGCTGAAACAACAGTACCGGCGCGATAATTACTCAGCGCCGCCCGCTGTTGCTCAATGACAACAATCAGTCGCTCAGCGCGGCCACCAGCGCGTCGCACAGCAGGCTGACCGGCGCGGCAGGCTGCGCCTCTTTTAGCAGCAAATAGCTTTGCAGGCGATCCATCTGCCACTCAGCCAGCAGCTGGGTAATCTCGCCGCGCGCCAGCGCCGCCTGCGCCATATAGGCAGGCAGGTAGGCGATGCCGCTGCCCGCCTGCGCGGCGTTGAGCAACGCCATGCTGTTGTTAGCGCGAAAGCGGCTGCGCACCTCGATCGCCAGCCGCTGCTTATCGCGACGAAACGGCAGCGCGGCGGTGTGCGCCGGACCGTGAAACATCAGCAGATCGTGGCGCGGCAGCATCGCGGGATGGGTAACAGGCGGGCGCTGCGCCAGGTAGTCCGGCGCGGCGTAGAGCCCCCACTCAATCTCGCCCAGCAGCCGGACGTGCGGGCCCTGCGGCGCGCGAGCGCGGATGGCGACGCTGATATCGGCCTGATCCTCCACGCCCTCGCTGCCGCGGTCGGTCAGATCGAGATCGACATTGATATGAATATGGCGACGCAGAAAGGCATTGAGCGCGGGTGCGACGCACTGGCAGCCGTAGGTGACCGGCGCCTGCAGCCGCACGTTGCCCGCGGCGTGCTGATGCAGCTGCTGGACAAAGGCGTCAGCGCGATGCATCTCCGCCAGCATGCGGGTGCAGAAAGGATAATAGGCCTGTCCCAGCTCGGTCAGCGCCATCGTGCGCGTCGTGCGGTGCAGCAGCTTAAAGCCGAGCCGTACCTCTAGCCGGGCAATCTCCCGGCTGACGTGGGATTTCGACAGGCCGAGCGCGCGCGCGGCGTCGCTGAAGCTTCCGCACTCCACCACGCGGGCGAACATCATCATCGCCGTCAGGTTTTCGCTGTTGTCCATAATTGTCTTTGTCCGCCGTAAAAAAGCAGACTAAACAATTCCGCTATCGGTTACACCTGTTCGCTGGCGTCAGCTCGCCATCGCCAGCGGAAACAGCAGCCGATCCGGCTCGACGCGGCGCTGACGGCGCAGCTGCCCCGGCGTCACGCGAAAATAGTTTTTAAAGGTGCGCGTGTAGGCCTGCTGGGTGTCGAAACCGTAGTTCATCGCCACCTGCAGAATCGCCTCGTTGCTGTTCAGCAGCAGCAGCGCGGACTCCGTCAGGCGGCGCTGACGAATATATTCCGCCAGCGAAAAGCCGGTATGCTGACGAAACAAACGCTGCAGATGCCAGCGGGAATAGCCCGAGCGACGCGATACCTCATCCAGATGCAGATCCTGACCTAAGTTGCTTTCAATCCACTGCAGCAGGCTACGAATAAATTCGCGCTGATTCATGAGTTCCTCCTGATACGGCATGATGTTCAGTCAACCCACTTTAGCGCGGAAAATTTATCCCTTAATTAGCGGAAAATTAGCGCAGAATTAGCATCGCGTCCGGCAGACGCCGTCGTGCGGCGGCGTTAATTCTGTGCTAATAATCCCGGCGTAAACTGCGGCCAATGACTGACGAGGCGATTTTTCATGCGCGTACTTTTGGTTGAAGATGATGAAATGATCGGCGCCAATCTGCAGCTGGCGCTGGAAGCGGCAGGCTGGTCGGTTGACTGGGCGCGCGACGGCGTCTTCGCCCATCACGCCTGGAACGAGGGCGACTACGCCTGCGTGCTGCTGGATCTCGGCCTGCCGCGCGACGACGGCCTGCAGGTGCTAAAGCGCGCGCGCGGACGCGGCGATACCACGCCGGTGCTGATTTTAACGGCGCGCGACACCGTCGCGCAGCGCGTACAGGGGCTCGACAGCGGCGCCGACGACTACCTTCTGAAACCTTTCGATCTGCAAGAGGTGCTGGCGCGCATGCGTGCAATAACCCGACGCCGCCACGGCGCGGCGGACTCGCTGCTCGGCAGCGGCGACGTTCAGCTGGATATGATGACGCGCGAAGTGCTTTATAAGGGCCAGCGCGAACAGCTAACCGCGCGCGAATATGCGCTGCTTTACGCCCTACTCGAGCGTCCCGGCGCGATCCTGTCGCGCGAACAGCTGGAGAACCGCATCTACGGCTGGGGCGAAGAGGTGACCAGCAACGCGGTGGACGTGCTGATCCACGGCATGCGCCGCAAGCTCGACAATGACGCCATCCGCAACGTGCGCGGGCTCGGCTGGCGCGTCCCGGCGTTATGAAACCTTTCACCTTTATGCGATCCCTGCGCAATAAGCTGCTGAGCACGCTGCTGCTTATCCATCTGCTGATGATCGGCGGCGTCTCCTGGTATTTCTTCAGCTGCTACGGCGACATGATCGGCACCATGAAGGATGACCAGCTGTCGAAAATCGCCGACGCCTGGGCGACCAACAAAGAGATTCCGGCGCTGATGCCGCTGATGCTGCACGCAGACAAAATGAAAAGCGCCTACGTCGTGCAGCTGTGGGACAGCGACGGCAGGCTGCGCGCCAGCTCCTGGCCGGAGCTGCATGCGCCGCTGCAGGCGCAAAAAGGCTGGCACGATATCGACGTCGGCGACTGCGACGAGTGCGCCTGGCGTATCTACACGCGTCCCGGCGAGCCGGGCAGCGAAATCAAAACTATTCAGGTAATGCATAACCTGAGTCATATGCGCGCCGAGATGGTGAGGCGCGCGCTGGCGGCGATTATTCCCCTGATTTTGATGATGCCGCTCTCGCTGCTGGTGATCTGGCTGGTGGTGCGCAAAATTACGCGCGATCTGCGCGTCGCCTCGCGCGAAATCGCCGCGCAGGAGACGCTGCATCCGCATCTGGTCTCGCCCGAAGGACTGCCGGACGAGATCCTGCCGCTGGTTGAGGCCTACAACTCGCTGCTCAACAAGCTGCGCGCCGCCTGGTCGTCGCAGCGCCAGTTCCTGGAGGACGCGGCGCACGAGCTGCGCACGCCGGTGACGGCGGTGACGCTGCAGCTGGAGAACCTGCGCCAGCATATTCAGCCGGGCGAAGCGAGCCGCCAGTTCGATCAGCTGGAGGCGGGCGTGACGCGCACGCGCCATCTGGTTACGCAGCTGCTCAATATTTCGCGTCAGGAAGACAAAACCGTGGTCGCCTCGGTAGAGCATATCGAGCTGGACGATCTGCTAAAAGAGAGTATTGAGCAGCTGATGGTGGTCGCCGATAAGCGCGGCATCGACATCGGCTTTAACGGCTCGACGCACTATCGCCTGCAGGCGAGCCGTTCCGAGCTGCGTAGCCTGTTCGATAATCTGATCGGCAACGCCATGCTGCATACCCCGGAAGGCAGCCTGGTGGACGTCTTGCTGCATCGCGTTGACGATCGCACGGTCGTGGATATCGTCGATAACGGCCCCGGCATGCCGGAGGCGTTTATCGATCGCGCCTTTGACCGCTTTACCCGATCGCCGACCGTGAAGGCGCAGGGCAGCGGTTTAGGCCTGTCGATCGTGCGCAGCGTGGCGCAGAAACATCATATCCAGGTTTCCCTCTCCAACTGCCTCAATTCACAGGGCGCTATCTGCGGCTTACAGGTTCGCGTCACCCTACCCTGATTTTCACGTTCGCGCGCGATGCCGACAACGTAAACGGTTGCGGCGTTCCGTTCGCAGCGGCTTATTTTCGTGACGAACTTCACATTTTCACGTAAATGCAATGCAACACATTTTGACAAACGTGAGCAAAATCTATTTTCTATCGCCCTGTAACGGTCAGGCTACGCAGGTCAAAAACCGGCTGTAAAAAACGGTTACATCTTCGCCGCCCCACTCTGGGATCGATTTCACTCTGGCTGCGTTTTTGCGCGGTCAAAAGCATGTGGTTAATGATAATGAAATTTAAAACCTTGATAGCAGGCGCCTTGCTGGCAGCATCCCTGAGCAGCGGCGTACAGGCCGCAGAAAGCGATCCGCAATATCTCTCCGACTGGTGGCATCAGAGCGTCAACGTGGTGGGCAGTTACCACACCCGCTTCGGGCCCCAGTTCAATAACGATGTCTATCTGGAATATGAAGCGTTCGCCAAAAAAGACTGGTTTGATTTTTATGGCTACCTCGATCTGACCAATTTCTTCGGCATGGGCAACAGCAACGCCAACGGCATTTTCGATCACGGTTCGCCGATGTTTATGGAAATTGAGCCGCGTTTCTCAATCGATAAGCTGACCGGCACCAGCCTGGCCTTCGGTCCGTTCAAAGAGTGGTATTTCGCCAACAACTATATCTACGATATGGGCCGCAATAGCGATAACCGTCAGAACACCTGGTATATGGGTCTCGGCACCGACATTGATACGCACAGCGACGTCGGTCTGTCCCTTAACGTCTACGCCAAATATCAGTGGGAAAACTACGGCGCGGCAAACGAGAACAGCTGGGATGGCTATCGCTTCAAGGTGAAGTATATGGTGCCGATCACCACGCTGTGGGGCGGCAATCTGAGCTATATCGGCTTTACCAACTTTGACTGGGGCTCCGATCTGCGCGATAAATCAGACGCGTCGCGCACCAGCAACTCCATCGCCTCCAGTCATATTCTGTCGCTGGGCTACGACCACTGGCATATTTCTGCCGTGGCGCGTTACTTCCATAACGGCGGTCAGTGGGCGGACGGTCAGGAGCTGAACTTCGGCCGTGGACCATTTGAGGTGAAATCGACCGGCTGGGGTTACTACCTGGTGGCGGGTTATAACTTCTGATAAAAGCGGACAGACTATTGCAAAACGGTGCTGTCGCGTGAGAGCCAGTTCAATCGCAAAGACGCAAAAAGCGGCATCCATGCCGGCTTGAGCTGCGCGGATACGCACCTCATCCCTGAGGTGCGCCCGCTGCCGGGCTACGCGTTGCGTTATTCAAAAACGCTCCCGGCGTTTTTGTCCAGGGCGCAGGACGCTTTGCTTACCGGGCTGGCTCTCCCGCTTGTGAACTTTTTCGCTGCCTGTGAAAAATAGCGTTGCTAGCGAATCAGGCTCGCAGCACCTGAACCAGGCTTACTCCTGCGGCTTCTCGACGTTGATGCGCCACGGAATGTTGAACTTATCAATAAACATCGCGAAGCCGTTGGACCAGAAGGTCTCCTGCCACGGCGTCGTGACCTTGCCGCCCGCCGACAGTTTCTCGAACCAGGCTTTACCCTTTTCAACGTCGGTGGTCGACAGGCTGACCGCATAGCCGGCGTGCTCCGATGCCGGCGGCTGGTCAGTGTTACCGTCGCTCAGCATCAGCTCGCCTTCGCCGATGCGCAGCTGGGCGTGCATAATCTTTTCCGGCGGCAGCGGCGGCGCAGATTGATCGCCTACCTGCTCGCCCTGATCCGGCATATCGCCAAACGTCATTTTAGAAAGCAATTCTCCCCCGGTAGCCTGAAGGTAAAAGTCGATAGCCTCTTCGCAACGGCCGTAGAGAAACAGATATGGACTGACTTGCATCTTCACCTCTATTTGTCGGTTGGATTTTTTACCCTACCCTGACAGTGTAGACGATCGACTTTACTCCCTGTTTTCACTGGCAATATCGGCGGAATAGCTGCGCCATATAGGCGCTCATCGGCGTCAGTGCGGTATCCTTTCGCTGGATCAAATAGAAGGTGGCTTTCGGCAGCGGATCCGTCAGATCCAGCGCCACCAGCTGCTGGCCGAGCACCGCATCGTTGATAACGTCTACCGACAGAATGCTGACAAAGTCGCTCTGCGCCACCAGGCTGGTGCAGGCCATAAAGGTTTCGCAGGAAACCACAATTTTGGGCGCCATGCCGTGCTCGGCGAAGAGATCGTGCAGCAGACGGTAGTAGCTGCCCTTTGGCGTCGGCATCGTCCAGTCGCACTGCTGTAGCGCCTCAAGCGAGCGCGCCTTCTCCATCGGGTGCCCCCTGCGCACCACCACTTTGTAGTCACGCTGCATCATTTTCTCAAAGCTTAGCTCCTGGTCGAGATGGCTCTGGTCGTAGGTATTGATGGTGAAATCGAGTTCTCCCTGGCGCAGCTCCGGGATCATCGACACCAGCTGGCCTTCAACGATACGCACCTTAACCAGCGGATATTCGCGATGAAACTGCGTGATAACCTGCGGCATGATGGTGCGCGCCACGCTGCCGCCCACCCCGATATTCACCTGCCCGCCCGCCAGTCCAAGCCGCTGCTGAATATCCTCCTGCGCAACACGTAATTCTTCCAAAACCAGACTGGCATGGCGAAAAAAGTTATCACCTACGTCGGTCAGCACCACACCTTGCTGGCGACGAACAAACAATTTTGCGCCTAAAACTTGCTCAAGCTCCTGTATCGCCTTAGTGAGCGCAGGCTGGGAAAGCCCGAGAAGACGGCTTGCAGCGCGAATGCTGCCCTGACGCGCCACCTCAACGAAAGCGCGCAGCTGATGCAGTTTTAGCTGTGACGGCATGATAACCACTATTTATCAGGATAAAGATATTTGCATCTTATGCGCTCTGCGCGCCTTGTGTAAATTCGAAGGCGTGCATAAAAAACCAACAATAAGGATCTCCTATGACAACCCTCTCCGAGCAGGTTCAGGCGCTGGCGCCGCAGATGCAAAGCTGGCGGCGCGACCTCCATCAGTTTGCCGAATCCGGCTGGCTGGAATTCCGTACCGCGACGCGGGTGGCCGACGCGCTGCATCAGCTGGGCTATCAGCTGCAGCTGGGCCGTGAGGTGATTAATGCCGAGGCGCGAATGGGACTGCCCGATGCCGACACCCTGCAGCGCCAGGAGGCGCGCGCGCTGCAGCAGGGCGCGCTGCCGCAGTGGCTGCCCTACTTCTCCGGCGGCTTTTGCGGCGTCGTCGCCACGCTGGAGACCGGGCGGCCCGGCCCGGTGATGGGGTTCCGCGTCGATATGGACGCGCTCGATCTTAACGAGAGCCAGGCGGCCGATCACCTTCCGCAGCGCGAAGGCTTCGCCTCCTGCAATCCCGGCATGATGCACGCCTGCGGCCACGACGGCCACACCACTATCGGGCTGGCGCTCGCCAGCGTGCTGATGGCGATGAAGTCGCAGCTGAGCGGCACCATTAAGCTGATTTTCCAGCCTGCCGAAGAGGGCGTGCGCGGCGCGAAGGCGATGGTGGAAGCGGGCGTGGTAGACGATGTCGATCTCTTTACCGCTATCCATCTCGGCACCGGCGTGCCCGCAGGCGAGCTGGTGTGCGGCAGCGACAGCTTCCTCGCTACCACCAAGCTGGACGTGCATTTCACCGGCGTCGGCGCGCACGCGGGCGGCAGGCCTGAAGAGGGGCGCAACGCGCTGCTGGCGGCGGCGCAGGCCACGCTGGGACTGCACGGGCTACCGCAGCACAGCGGCGGCGTCGCGCGCGTCAACGTCGGCGTGCTGCAGGCGGGCACCGGCCGCAACGTGGTGGCCGACACCGCGCTGATGAAGGTCGAAACGCGCGGCGTCAGCAACCAGGTCAACGATGACATCTACCAGCAGGCGCTGCGCGTGATTGCCGGCGCGGCGGCGATGTACGGCGTGGAGTATGAGGTCAAACTGATGGGCGCGGCGCGCAGCTGCACGCCGACCCAGCCCTGGGTCGATTTCCTGCACCAGCAGGCGGAGGCGCTCGGCATCTTCGACTCGGTGGTGGATCGCAAGGCGCAGGCCGCCGGATCGGAAGACGCCACCTACATGATGGAGCGCGTTAAAGAGCGCGGCGGCCAGGCGACCTACGCCATCTTCGGCTGCGAGCTGGCGGCGGGCCACCACAATGCCCGCTTCGACTTTGACGAAAGCGTAATGGGCAAAGCGGTGCAGATGCTGGCGACGCTGGCGCTCAATCAGGCGCAGTTCGGAGGCGGTCGATGAACGCTGATTTTCTTGCCGACTATATCGAGGCTAATCAGGCGCGCTTCACCGCGCTCAGCGACGCCATCTGGGACACGCCGGAAACCCGCTTCGCCGAAGTGCGATCCAGCGCGCTGCTGGCCGATGCGCTAGAGCAGGAAGGGTTCGCCGTCACGCGCGGCGTCGGCAATATTGAAACCGCCTTTATCGCCAGCTACGGCCAGGGCACGCCCGTTCTCGCCATTCTCGGCGAATTCGACGCGCTGGCGGGACTAAGCCAGCGGGCAGGCTGCGCGCGGCCGGAGCCGCTGGAGGAGAACGGCAACGGCCACGGCTGCGGCCATAACCTGCTCGGCACCGCCGGGCTGGCGGCGGCGTTCGCGCTGAAGGCGTGGATGACGCAGCACGGCGGGCGCGGCACGGTGCGCTTCTACGGCTGCCCCGGCGAAGAGGGGGGCTCGGGCAAAACCTTTATGGTGCGCGAGGGGCTGTTCGACGACGTTGACGCCGCCGTCACCTGGCATCCCGAAGGCTTTAGCGGCCTGTTCAACCTCAGCACCCTCGCCAATATCCAGGCGGCCTTTCACTTCAAGGGCGTCGCGGCGCACGCGGCCAATTCACCGCACCTCGGACGCAGCGCGCTCGATGCGGTGACGCTAATGAACACCGGCGCCAACTTTTTGCGCGAGCATATCGTGCAGGAGGCGCGGCTGCACTATGCGGTCACCAACAGCGGCGGCGTCTCACCCAACGTGGTGCAGGCCGACGCCGAGGTGCTCTACCTGATCCGCGCGCCCGAGCTGCCGCAGGCGCAGGAGATCTACCAGCGCGTGATCAATATCGCCCAGGGCGCGGCGCTGATGACCGACACGCAGGTCAAGGTGCGCTTCGACAAGGCGTGTTCCAATTACGTGCCGAACCGCGCGCTGGAAGCGGTGATGGAGCGTTATTTGCATCACTTTGGTTTGCCGCACTACAGCGACGAAGAGCGCGCCTTCGCCGCTGAAATCCGCGCCACGCTGAGCGAGGAGGATCTGCGCAACGCGCGGCTCAATGCGGCGCGCACCGGCGGCGAGGCGGGCGCGGCGTGGATTGAGGCGCACGGCGACAAGCTGCTGATGGATGAGGTGGCCCCCTGCGCGGCGACGCGCGAACTGCTCTACGGCTCCACCGACGTCGGCGACGTCAGCTGGGTCACGCCCGTCGCGCAGTGCTTCGCGCCCTGCTTCACCTTCGGCACGCCGCTGCACACCTGGCAGCTGGTGGCGCAGGGTCGCACCACTATCGCGCACAAGGGCATGCTGCTGGCGGCCAAAGTGATGGCCGCCACCGTGCTGGATCTGCTCACCGACGAGCAGGCGCTGGCGCGCTGCCGCGCCGAGTTCGACCGCGCGCGCCGCGCGCAGCCCTATACATGCCCGATTCCCGAAGGCGTCGCGCCTTCAAAACTGGCCAACTGAGCCGCGGCCGCGCCTCAGGCGCGGACCGATAACACAATAAAAAAAACGCAAACACGACCATACAAGACGAGGAATATCATGACCGTAATGTCGGAGAGTCGCAGCCCTGGGAAAGTGTTCGGCTGGATTGAGCGGGTCGGCAACAAAGTCCCCAATCCCTTCCTGCTGTTTGTTTATCTGATCGTGGTGCTGATGGTGGCGACCGCCATTATCAGCAGTCTCGATCTGGCGGTGAAAAATCCCGTTAGCGGCGAGATGGTGCGGGTTAACAACCTGCTGAGCGTCGCGGGCCTGCAGTGGATCCTGCCTAATATTATCAAAAATTTCAGCGGCTTTACGCCGCTCGGCTCGATTCTGGCGCTGGTGCTTGGCGCGGGTCTGGCGGAAAAAGTGGGCCTGCTGCAGTCGCTGATGGTGAAAATGGCGTCGCGCGTCAGCCGCCGCTACGCCAGCTATATGGTGCTGTTTATCGCCTTTTTCAGCCATATCTCTTCCGACGCCGCGCTGG
>Ga0153962_1000032_pt1 | contig 21706 bp, 29 predicted proteins | sample TSFL046MetaG_FD_106657 | JGI IMG/M metagenome (GOLD analysis project Ga0153962, IMG submission 106657) | Attine ant fungus gardens microbial communities from Florida, USA - TSFL046 MetaG | ecosystem: Host-associated > Fungi > Mycelium > Unclassified | place: USA: Florida, Withalacochee...
AGAGGTTGCTTGTAGTAACTTAGCTTAGAAACACTCCTAGTCCGAGTTGACAAGGAGAACTCAATGTGTCATGACTTGGCAAAACAGCTAAGTCAATATTTATTTTTCTTTTCTTTTAGTTTAATTAGTTTAGTTTAATTATTGGACACAGTACCATATCAAGATGTGTGCAACATGCTTCTCTTCCTTTAATCACCACCATCTCCTCCCTTCTGGCTGTAATGGCTGTTGGGGGGACTACTATACTACCAAGCCCCTACACTAATATTGTCATCATTCACCTTCTGACATTTATTTCTGCCTGTCCTTTGAGGCAGCACCTTTTTCCATCTCATGCTGGATGTGTGAGCATTGTGCCACATGTTCAGCATCTTTGACCTGGTGGAGACCTGTTAAGTTGTGAGCCTCTTGGTTCACAAGAAGGAACTTCAAGTAGTCACTTCTGCAAATGGGGCAAACTGGGAGAAGAATACTAAGCTCTGGGTATTCTATGAAGCTCTTGGCCTCTGGCCCTTTTTATTATGAACATTGAGTGGGACTATAACTATTATCAGCCATGGTCTGATAATGAGTGGCTAGTAGACGAGATGTTGGCAATGCTAGATGAGGACATTACTATACAGCAAATGCACTGAATGTCTGAGGACTCTAAGAGACAATGGACTCATAGAATGGACAGGACTCTTTGGAGAAATCTCAGACTATCTCTCTCTTCTATATTTGGACTTGTGCTAAATGGGACAATATTGGACTAACCCATTATTAGACACTAACTCAACTTGTCACCCTCATTGCTTTTGTCACTGGACTGTCACTTAACTAGTCACCCATAGTTACAACTAGTGTTACCACATTGTAATATAGTCATAATACCTAGTTAGTGTCATGACTTGGCAAAACAGCTAAGTCATTATTTATATTTCTTTTCCTTTTCTTTTCTTTTAGATTATTACTAAGGTGGAGTATGGGAAATATCACATGAGTAGTCACAGAGTCACAAAAAGGTATGACAATAGTCACAGAATGATCACATCACAATGAAGTCACAAGTCATAGTCATGGTATGTGACAAAGAAGTCACCTAATGGATATGAGGACTGTGGGAGACAAGGTGCATAGCCATGATAATTGTATATATAGTGTAGCAAATTTAACAGGAACTCTATTGAGTTCTCCTTGTCAAATGCTAATAAAGGAGCAGTTGGCTTTATTTCAGCTCAGGAGTTAGCTATTCTGATAGTTAGAATAAATACAGACCAGAAAGAGAAGAGAATAGCAAGTTCTCTCTTTTTGTATTCCCTTTGTAAAATCTTACTCTGAGGAATCAGTACTCTTACTTGTCTTAGAACAATCTCAAGGGTGCTACTCAAAGTCTTGTTGACATTTCTCCTCTGATATAACTTCACTGAAAACCTTAACCAGATCCTTTAATAAAGAGTGTAAAGATATCAAGTGTTAGATATAGACTTCAAGTTAAAATGTATAATCAATTATGAGGTCTAGAGTCTTAACACCATGTCCTTCTACTAGTATATTATGATATAGCCTGATAATTTCTGTCCTTAATTTATCATCTTTTGGCACATATACTTTTCCTTCCTTATACATGATATCATCTACCTTTCTCTACTCTTTGTCTCTCAACATCTTTACTTTTGCTTGCTTTATTTCTTTTACAGCTTTCACTACTTCATCGTTTTTTACTCTTGACTTTCCAACTTCCTCTAGTAGATCTATTCTATCTACTATAACCTCTACTGCTTCAGTTCTTCTTACTTCTAACTACTCTAGCTTTACTAATGTTTTATCCTCATTGTCTCTTTTTACTCTTATCACAAACTTTATTTAGCCATATTTCCATCAATTCTTCAATTATTCCCACAGTTGCAATGGCTACAGAAAGCCTTTGAAAAGACCTTTCAATTGATGCTAGTCATATCTTGAGACAATCAGTATTGGCCAAGATATTAAGCAGATCAATAGGTAACTATTATGTTATCATTTATTAAATTGCTAATATCTCAGAAACCACCATGATAAATACTTCAGTTCTAGGCTCAGTAGAAGCCTTCTTTAGAATGCTCAGAATAAGCCTAGAATAACCTCAAGGCAATTAATATTAGTGGAGATATGAAAGCCTCAATGTTTGTATATAAACTTCATTAATTACCCATAGATAGTCATCTGTCCTTTTCTTAGAACAAAGGACAGCCTCCATAAGGTTAAGTTATCACTATATTAAGCACAAAGGCACTACCATGCATAGAACAATAGGTTGTAGCATGTGATAATCTGTCCTAGTACACAGACTATTATAATTCTGTATATAAGAACTCATAGTCTGAGGATTAGACCTCAAACTTAACAACATCTTTGTTGCTTGTCTAACTTTGCTTTTTTAAGCCTTTTGAATATTCAATTTACCAATCACAAATCAGTAAGTGGCCATTTGTGATAACTCTAATCTCCCAATCTAGCCTTTTGCTCAGACTGTTGGTTTTTCCTATTTTACTTCCTAAAATGTGCTTTAATGTATTGATAGATATATAGCCCATTTTGCTTGTTTTCAATTTAACTTTTGCACCTTCATAAAATACTTGAGATTCTTATGGTCCATCTAGATCTCGAATTTTGTTATTACTCCTTCTAGAAAATGTCTCTATGCTTTTAAGCATCTGATTACTGCCAATATTTTCTTATCATCTATTTTGTAGTTCCTTTCTGTATCACTTAATGACTTAGAAATGAAAGCCACCAGTCTCCACAACTCATCAGAACACTTTATAGAAAGTACTCCTCCTATAGCATAATTTGAGACATCTACCTTTATCCTAAATTCTTTATCAAGTTGGGAACTGCTAATACTGGTCTTGTCATGAATACTCCTTTAAGCTTGTCAAATACTCATTGTTGCTCTTGTTCCTATTGCTATTTCACTTTCTTTCTCATCAACATGTTCATTGGCCTGGCTACTTGTGCAAAGTCTTTAATGAATTTTCTATAGTAGTTTGCAAGGCCTAAAAATTTCCTAACATCTTTCACATTCTTTGGTTTTAGCCAGCTCAACACTCCATCCACTTTCTATTTTTCCATTTCTATCCCCTCAGGTCCTATGACTACTCTGAGGAATTCTATTTTCCTTACTTTTCACATATATTTTTTTGGTTTGACATATAAATCATTTTTCTCCAATCTCCTCAATATTTCTTTTATTACTTTGTCATGTCCTTCTTCTGTTTCTGTTCCTACTAGTATATTATTCACAAATGCCACAACTTTTCCTTTGTTTATTAAGTCCCTTAGGATCTTGTTCATTATTGCCTGGAATATAGTGGGCAAGTTTGTTATCCTAAAGAATATTACTATTGGCTCAAAGGACCCTATGTGCATAGTAAATACTCTCTTTCACTCATCTTTCTCCTTTATCCTTACATTATTAAACCCTCACCTAAGATTCATTTTAGTAAATACTTTTTTACTCCCTATATTGTTGATTAGTTCTGTAATTAATGGAAGTGGGTAGTTATTCTTTATTGTCTGATCATTCAGGTTGTGGTAGTCTATTACTATTTTCTTGCTACCATTCTTTTTACTCACAAAGAAAACTGGCAATGTCTGAGGGGATTTCAATGGTTTGATATATCCCTTCCTTAGCTGATCTTCTACAAAATTCTGGACTTTTTCTCTCTCATCTTTAGATAGAGGGTAAATCCTTCCCTTCTATGGTTTGAACGTCTTCTTGAGATCTATGGCATGATCCCAAACTTTTTTTGTTGGCATCCTCTCTGACTCTACTTTCCCAAACACCTTTCTTCACTTCAAAAATCTTCTAGGGACTAATTCCTCAATTTTCCTATGGTCCTCTTCAATCTCCTCCTCTCTTCCCCAGTCTTCTTTATCATCTATCACCCACCTGACAATTTTCTCTTTCTCTAGGATTACTACTCTTTTTCTCTTTCTACCTCTCTTCTCTTTTTTCTTTAGTATTATCCTGTCATATAAGAGTGAACATCTCATCATTTTGACCTCTCTAGTTTTCCAATTTATTTCTAGGTTGTGTGCCTATAACTATGGTATTCCCAGTATCACCTCTGTTTTTCCCAAATCATACACATCCATTCTCATTCTTTCTATATGGCCTTTATAATACATATTTACCTCTACTTGGTGTGTAATAGCTCCCCCACTATTGTTGGTCCCATTGACATTTCTGACTATTATTGGCCTTTCTAATTTCTGTAGCCTAAACCCATGTTTTTCTGCTGTCCTTCTGTCCATAAACATCCCCATTGCACCACTATCCAAGAGTGCTTTTACTATGACCCCCTTGTAGGTATCTATTTGTCTTTTTTATTCCAATACTTAACTATACTTCTCTTAGTGTTTTGAAAGTTCTTCTGACCTTCCTTTGACTACCCTTCTCTTTTGCTGTGCCTTCCAACCCTTCTGGTTGTGTGCTGCCTTACTATGCTTTTCTCTCTCTAGAGTATACCACTTTTTCCTCCTCCTTTTTCTAATATCCATACTATTTTTCTCTATTTGGAATTACCTCCTACCCTCTATTCTTCTCTATATGGTATCCTTTCTATCTGTACCTTTCATACTCCACATATGATACTATTATCTTCTTTGTATACTACCCCAGCTCTAATAGACATGCCTTATCAGGAATACCCTCCTTGTAATGCTCTTGTGTCTTCCATCATAAGATGTGTACTGTAAGAAAGCTAAACTCCAAGCCAGAATAAAACCAACTGCTTTTTGTTCAGTGATTGACGAAGAGAACTCAATAAAGTTCCCATTAGATTTTCTACACTACTTATACAACTACTACATAGTCTGTACACTATCTTCCCATGCCTATCATGTGACATCATGTGACATCATATGATATGACATTGTGACACTTGTGATATAACACTTTCCCGCACTCCCTTCTATATAGTAAGTCCAAGATAAAATAAAAGGAAAAGAAAAGAAATATAAATAATAACTTAGTCATTTTGCCAAGTCATAACACCACCCCCCTCTTAAGTTTCCTTGTCCCAAGGAATTTTCTACAACTCGTGGCATGGGTCCATCATGTTACCCATCTCATCATCATCTTTCTCTGTCTATTCTCTAACTCCTGAACTTTCTTTTCCGATTTCTTCTTTTTCTGCAATTGTTTCTATTTCCTCTGATTGCTTTTCTTTCTACCATCTCCAATTCCTTTCCAGCCTTTCCCAATATTCTTGATTGTACCTTTTATCTGACCATCTGAACAGTTTTCTTGCTGTAAATCTTCCTGGCAATTCTCCTCTTCTAAATGTTCCTTCCTTATATTCTTGTCTTGTTATGTCTTTCATATCTCACTGGTATTCTTTCTCAAATTCTTTGATCACTTCTTTCATGTTTTCCAAATTCTCTCTTCTTTTCCAAGTATCTGACTCTGCTATGAATCCCTTTCAGCATACCAAGTATTTGTTCTTTCCTCTTACTTGTTGCTTGTTCAAGATTCTCTCTACCTCCCATTCTTCTTCCCCTTTAATTATTACTGGAGCTGATTGCTTCTTTTTCTGCCCCTCTACATATTCTACTAATGTTGACTACTAGATGTATTTTGATTATGCTAGATAGTTCTAATTCAACTGCATTTGATGATACGATCTTCTTAATCTTATAAGGGCCTACGAATCTCTCTATCAACTTCTCTGTCCTCCTCCTGACCATCTGGTACTTCAGATTCTTAGTACTCAATATCACTAAGTCTTCTACTTTATAGTCATCTGCTTCTCCTCTCTTCTTGTCTGCATATTTTTTCATTTTTTCCTGCACTCTCCCTAGTATTACTTTTGCCTCCTCTTGTATTTTCTTCATTTTCTCAATGAATTTTTTTTACTCCCTCATACTTTCTCTTCTTTCTTCCCTCAAACCCCATCCTGGGATCTTGCCCATAGTTTGCCTTAAAGAACAACATCCAAGTACTCGAGTGTGTTTTATTATTGTATGCAAACTCTACCATTCCCAACCATTCTGGCCACTATTTTTATCTATGATCGATAAACATTCTTAAGTATTATTCCAACTTCTGATTGACCCTCTCTATTTGTTCATCTGTCTGAGGGTGAAATGCCATTGACAATTTACTCTTAATCCCTAGCATCCTATTCAACTCTCTCATTAGTCCTACCGCAAATTGGGGCCTCCTATCTGAGATAATACTTTCAGATAGCCTATGTAACTTCCACATATTATCTCTGAACAACCACGCTAATCCTTCTGCCAACATTTTCTCTGTAGTAGGTATGAAATGTACCATTTTAGTTAACCTATCGGCTACTACTAAGATTGAGTTGTATCCCTGAGCTAAAGGTAGCTTTGTGATAAAGTCTGCCAATATGTACATTCAGGGCTTTTCCGGAATAGAATTGGGCATTAGTTTGCCTGTTGGTGGTTCTGTGCAATTTTTATTTCACTGACAAGCATTACACCCCTCCATATATCTCTTCACCTCTTTGGTTACTCCTGGCTACCAAAAGTTCCGGATAACCAATTTTACTATCTTCTACTGTCCTTTATGACCTCCTACTAGCATATCATGATGTAATCTGATTATTTCTGTTCTAAGCTTATCATCTTTTGGTACATAGACCTTCCCTTCTTTGTACATAATGCTATCAACCTCTCTCCACTCTTCATCTCTTAACATTTTCACCCTTGCTCTTTTCATTTCTTCTATCACCTTTACCACCTTGTTATCTTTTACTTTCAACTTCCTCACTTCTTCTAGTAGATCTACCTTGTCTACTATTATTTCTACTGCCTCTGTTCTTCTTACTTTTAGCCACTCTAGTTTTACTATTGTTTCATTCTCATTGTCCTTTTTCACTCTAACCTCCCAGTCTAGTCTTCTACTAAGACTGTCTGCTTTTCCCATCTTGCTTCCCAGAACATATTTTAACGTAAAGTCAAACCTGGATAGGTACAAGGCCCATTGTGCTTGTCTTTGATTCAACTTCTGTGCTTTCATGAAGTATTCGAGGTTCTTGTGATCTATCTATATCTTGAATTTAACTATTGCTCCTTCTAGGAAGTGTCTCTATGCTTTTAAGTATCTAATGACTGCTAACATCTCTTTGTTGTGTATCTCATAGTTTCTTTCTGTATCACTTAGAGATTTAGAAATAAAAGCAACTGGTCTCCATTTTTCATCTGAGCACTTCATTGAGAGTACTCCTCCAGTAGCATAATTTGAGACATTGGCTTCTACCCTAAATTCCTTATCTAAATCTGGGGCTGCTAATACTGGTCTACTAGTGAAGATCCTTTTTAGCTTATTGAATGCTTTCTGTTATGTTTTCTCTTATTGCCACTTCTCATCTTTTCATGTAAGCACATTTATTGGCCTAGCTATTCAAGCAAAATCTTTAATGAACCTCCTGTAATAGTTTGTGAGGCCCAAGAATTTTCTGACGTTTTTCACATTTTTTGGCTATAGTCAACTAAGTACTCCATTCACTTTCTCTACCTCTATTTCTATTCCATTAGATCCTATGACGATCCCTAGGAATTCTATTTTTCTTGCCTTCCACATATATTTTTCCGGCTTGATGTACAAGTTATTCTCCTCCAATCTTCTTAGTATTTCCTTCACGATTACATTATGTCCTTCTTCTATTTTCATTTCTATCAACACATCGTCTACAATTAAATCCCTTAAGATTTCATTCATCATTGCCTGGAATGTAGCAGGTGAATTTGTCATCCCAAAGAACATTACTGTTGGCTCGAAGGAACCTATATGCATTGTGAACGCTCCTTTCCATTTATTCCTCTCCTTTATTCTCACATTATTGAACCCCCATCTGAGATCCATTTTGGTGAACACTTTCTTACTCCCCATGTTGTCAATCAGCTCAGTGATCAATGGGAGCAAGTAATTGTTCTTTATTGTCTGGTTATTCAGATTACAGTAGTTCATTACCATCCTTTTGCTGCCATCTTTCTTGCCCACAAAAAATACTAGTGATGTTTGAGGTGATTTTGAGAGTCTGATATACCCTTTCTTTAGCTAATCCTCTATGTATTTCTGGACTTCTTCCCTTTCATTTTTGAATAACAGGTAAATCCTTCCTTTTCGTGGTTTAAATGTTTTTTTGAGATTTATAGTGTGATCCCAAGTTTTTCTGGTTGGCATCCTCTTCAACTTTACCTTCCCAAACACCTTCTTCCACTTCAGAAATCTTTTTGGGACCATTTCCTTGATTTTCCTATGGTCTTTCTCTATCTTTTTCTCTTTTCCCCAATTCTCTTTGTCATCTATTGCCCATCTGATGATTCTCTCTTCCTCTAGGGTCATTGCCCTTTTGACCTTCTCATTCTTTTGACTCTTTCCACCACACAATGGCAGACATCTTGTCATTTTAACTTTTCCTATCTTCCAATTTATCTTAGGATTATGTACTACTAGCCATGGCATACCCAAGATTATCTCCATTTTTCCTAAATCACACACATCCATCCTCATTTTTTCTACATGGCCTTTATAATATATGTTGCACTCTACTTAGTGTATAATGGCCCCTTTACTATTATTTGTTCCATTTACATTTCTGACCATTATCAGCTTATTCAACTTCTGTAGCTTGAACCCATGCCTAGCTGTCATTCTCTTATCCATAAACATCCCTATGGCACCACTATCCAAGAGTGTCTTTATGGTTATGCCCTCATGTGTATCCAACTTTTCTATTCTAATGGTCATCTATACCTCCCTTAGCATTTTGAAGGTTTTTCTGACCTCCCTTTGACTACTCTCCTCTTTGGCTGTGCTTTCTGACTCTCTTGGTCATATACCACTTTGCTGCACTTTTCCCTCTATGGGGTGTGCCGCCTTTCCTTTACATCCACACCATTTTATCCCTTCTAATTTCCTTTTGGAGATCACTTCCTGTCCCCTATTGTCTTCTATATAACATTCCTGGTTTCCACACCTCTCACAAGCTAGGTATAAAACCACTACCTCTCTCATACACTATCCTAGATCCCATAATTGTGCCTTTTCTGGGATGCCTTTTCCACAGTACTCCTCTACTCTCTTTCTTAACTCTTCTACTGAGCTTCTCTTCCACCCTTGCTGTGCTTCTTGTGGCTTGGTCATATGCACCACTTCATTTTTCTCTACTCTCCTCAGCCTCTTTTCTTCTTCCTGCGCCTTTTCCCTGGTAGGATGCACCGGTCTTCTCTCTTGCTACATCTATTGTAGCATTACCATATATGCCACCTTCTTCATCCACTTCCATAGTGGACACTCACTACATTTGTGTCCTTCCTCTTCACACTTAAAATACTCAATCTCCACCCTCTCTTGCTTTTCTATCATTCTCTTCTTTATATCACACTGCATCACCCTACTTGACAACACTTCAAATTTATTTTTGGGAGCAGCTTCCCTCTTCTCCTTTCTTTCCTTATTCCTGCAATTTTGGGCCAGGTGCCCAAACCAACATTCTTATTCCTTTTTTCCTTCTAATTTTGCCCTTAATGAAGTAAGGGCATGCTTTTGTTTGAGCAAGTTGCTCATTAATGAATTGTATTGTTGCAAAGATATGGTGCTACATCTCTGCAAGAGTACGGAAGTAATGTTGATTCTTGCTAATTACAACTATATTTACTAGGGTACAAGATCTTCACCTAGCCAGGTGCCTACTGCCCTACTAACTACTGCCTTAATAATAGGGTTAGACTATCATCTCAAGGAGAGGATTCCTACTTTAGATAACCTTCTAGAAGTAACTGTCACTCCTTTGCATATACCACTCATAATAGAGCACAACACAAGGTTTCTACTAAGAAAACAATAACTAATAACACTACCCAGTTGCAAGGTCAGGTCTAGAACATAATGCCTGGGTTTGGTACTGTGTCTCTACCTGCAGTCCCTAACTGACTGCAAAGTTCCCTTAAGCCAAAGGCCTAGCTATATATGGAGGTAGCTAGTGATCATGATGACTACTGGCCAAGGGTTGATTTATATGAGAGTAAGAGTAAGCAAGATCCAAGGTAGACAGTGCTTAAGAAGTGGATATCGAGTTCTAGTGTAAGAAAGCTAAACTCCAAGCTGGAATAAAGCCAACTACTCTTTGTTTAGCAATTGACAAAGAGAACTCGATAGAGTTCCCATTAGATTTTCTATACTACTTATACAACTACTACATGGTATGTACACTATTTTCCCATGCCTATCATGTGACATCATGTGATGTGACACTTTCCCACACTCCCTTCTGTGTAATAAGTCCAAGATAAAATAAAAGAAAAAGAAAAGAAATATAAATAATGACTTAGCCGTTTTGCCAAGTCATGACATGCACCAGACTTCTCCTCTACTCTTTCTGCTATACTTCTTGTGGCTTAACCACACATACTACTTCTTCTTCTTCAACTCTCCTCAACTTTTGTTGCTACATCTTTTGTGGCATTGCTACATGTGTTGCTCTCTTAACTCCTTTTTCTACCTTCCTTCACAGTGGATACTCTTTATACTTATGTCTCTCCTTCCCATACTTAAAGCACTTAACAAACTTATTTTGGGAAATGACTCTTCTCTTCTCTTTTCTTCCTTTACTCCTATAGTTTTGGGTTAGGTGCCTGAACTTCCTACAATACTGATAATGGGGATCAAGGGAGATTGATCACAATACAAAAGTAACAACAAATAAAAGTAAAAGAATCTCTGAGATATTTTACAATTGTGCACTAAACAAGTAAACACTGGAGAGATAAATCAAATAATAGAGAGCTTACTAAAGGTGAAGATCCAAAGAATAACCAAAACATATTAAATAGAAACCTAAGAAAAAAAGAAATTTTTTTAGTATCCACTCAAGTGAACTCTTACCGTAATAGGATTCCTAAGGTATATGTTTATCTCATGCCATGATACTACTGCTCTTACCTAGTCTAGTAGCCTGGCTTACCATTAATATAGCAGTACTACCTAGAACTCTCATGCTGTTATGCAAGCTCTACTTCAGCTGACTATATAACTAGAAGCCTACCTCAAAAACACATAGCGAGTAGTTAGCTCCTAGCATAAGCAAATGCCTAAGTCTGTTGAGGCTTGAGTCTTTCTTCAAGGGAAGTTTTATAGAGTTTTCATAAAGCAGACACAAAAGAAAACCTCAAATCACTCAAATAGCCTTTTAGCTCTAGAGCAACAGAGAGAGATGTCATGACTTGGCAAAACAGCTAAGTCAATATTTAATATTCTTTTTCTTTTTCTTTTCTTTTATTTTCTTATTGATGGACACACGAGATAAAAATGACTCATAAGGAAGCACGGGACTTTGGTATAGGGTTAGGGTCAGACATTTGTATAAGTAGTGTAGAAAATCCAATGAGAACTCTATCGAGTTTTCTTTGTCAAACACTGAACAAAGAGCAGTTGGCTTAATTCCGGCATGGAGTTTGGCTCTCTAACACTAGAACTCAATTCCACATCACGAGCACCGTCCGCCTTGGACTCTGCTCAATCTTTACTCTCATCATAATTAACTCTCGGTCGCTGATCACCACGATCAGTAACCATCTCCATACATAGCCAGGCCCTTGGCTTAAGGGAACTTTGCAGTCAGTTAGGGACTGCAGGTGGAGACACAGTACCAAGCTTAGGTATTGCGTTCAAGACCTGACCTCACAATTGAGTGGTGTTTAGTAGATACTTGTACTGTTCATAGTATAAACCTTGTGCTGTGCTCCATTGTGAGTGGTATATGCAGAGAAGTGATGGTTACTTCTAGAAGGCCATCTAGATTAGAGATCCCATCTGTTGGGTGATAGTCTAACCATACTATTAGGGCAGTAGCTAGTAGGGCAGTAGGCATCTGGCTGGGTGAAGATCTTGTGCCCCAGCAGACATAGTTGTAACTAGTAAGATCAACCATTAAATCCGTACCCTCAGAGATGTCGCCACGATGTCTCAAACCCAATATAAAACTCTCATGAGCAACCTGCTCAATGAAAAGCATGCCCTTGCTAAAATAAGGGCAGAATTGGAAGGAAAAAAGAAAAAGTTGTGTAGGTGCTGCAAAGGGTTTGGGCACCTGGCCCGAAATTGCAGGAAGCTAAATGAGGAAGGAAAAGGGGCAACGACACCCCAAAATAAATTTGAAATCTTGAGTAGCAGGGTGATGCAGTATGGAGTGGAAGAAAAGACGATAAGGAGTATGAGGACAGCGGGGGTAAAGTGTTTTAAGTGTGGAAAGGAAGGGCACAAGTGTAGGAAGTGTCCATTGTGGGTAAAGAGAAAGAATGGGGAGAAGAGGCCGGTGCACCCTGTAAAGGGAAAGGTGCAAGAAGGAGAAAGGAGGTTGAGGAGAGTAGAAGGAAGTGAGGCGGTATGCCCTACAGAGGGAAATGTGCAGCAAGAGAAGTAGAAAAGGAGTTTGTGGGAGACATTGAGGAAGAGGGCTGAATGGTACTGTGGACCAACAGTGCCATGAGATGCAGAGTTATGGGAGTTAGAATAGCGTGGCCAAGGAGCCATCATCACATATTTAAGATGCCCAAGATGTGGCAAAGGAGGATGTTATGTGGAAGATGATCAGGGACAAGGAATACTCCCCTATTAGAAGAGGAAGAAGAGGAAGAAGATAAGTTGGTGTGGATACAGAGGAGGAAAGGAGCAGAGCGGTGCGCAAGCAAGGGACTCAAGAGGCACAGCAAGGGAAGAGGAAGCGGCGCGGCCCAGAGAGGCAAAGGCATAGCAAAGTGGTGCACGGTTAAGAGAACCAGAAAGCGCAGCAAAAGAGGAAAAGAGCAGCACACCCACAGAGAGAAAAAGTGCAGCAGAAGAGGGGGGTAGTTGAAAGGAGGTCAGAAGAACCTTCAAAATGCTGAGAGAAGTGTGGTTAAATATTGGGGTGGAGAAGACAAATACGTATGAAGGCGTAATGATCAAGGCACTCTTGGACAGTGGTGCAATGGGGATGTTTATGGATAAACAGATGGCAGCTAGACATGGGTTCAAGCTGCAAAAGTTGGAAAGGTCATTAATGGTCAAAAATGTGGATGGAACCGTAAATAGCGGAGGAGCCATAACGCACCAAGTAGAGTGCAATGTGTTCTATAAAGGACACATAGAAAGAATGAGGATAGATGTGTGTGATTTAGGAAAGATGGAAGTAATACTGGGGATACTATGGTTGGCAGCACATAACCCAGAGATAAACTAGGAGATGGGAGAAGTAAAAATGACAAGGTGCCCACCCCTATGTGGTGGAAGGAGTCAAAAGAAGGAGAAAGTCAAGATGACAGCAACAGAGGAAGAAGAGAAAATCGTCCACTGGGCGATAGATAATAAAGAAGACTGGGGAAGAGAGAAAGAGATAGAAGAGGACCACAGGAAAATCAAGGAGATGGTCCCAAAGAAGTTTTTAAAGTGGAGAAAAGTGTTTGGGAAAGTGGAGTCGGAGAGAATGCCAAAGAGGAAGATTTGGGATTATGCTATAGATCTCAAGGAGACGTTTAAACTGCGAAAGGGAAGGATTTACCCTTTATCCAAAAACAAGAGGGAAGAAGTCCAGAATTTTGTGAAAGACCAGTTGAGAAAGAGGTATATCAGACCATTGAAATCCCCTCAGACATTGCCAGTATTCTTTGTAGGCAAGAAGGATGGCAGTAAGAGGATGGTGATGGACTACCGCAACCTGAATAACCAAATAATAAAGAATAACTACCTGCTCCCATTAATTACAGAATTAATTGACAACATGGGGAGTAAGAAAGTGTTCATGAAAATGGATCTCAGGTGGGGGTTCAACAACGTCAGAATAAAAGAAGGGGATGAGTGGAAGGGAGCGTTCACAACGCACATCGGTTCCTTTGAACCAACTGTTATGTTCTTTGGGATGACAAATTTGCCAGCAACCTTTCAAGTGATAATGAATGAAATCCTGAGGGACCTAATAAATGAAGGAAAGGTAGCAGCATTTGTGGATGACGTGTTAGTAGGAACAGAGACAGAAGAGGGACATGATGAAATTGTGGAGGAAATATTGAGGAGGCTGGAGGAGAACAACTTGTATGTCAAGCCAGAAAAATGCGTGTGGAAGGCGAGGAAGATAGGATTCCTGGGTATAGTTATTGGACCCAATAGAATAGAGATGGAGGAAGGAAAGGTAGAAGGAGTACTCGGTTGGCTAGTACCAAAAACTGTAAAAGATGTTAGAAAGTTCTTAGGCCTCGCCAATTACTATAGGAGGTTTATCAAGGACTTTGCTTGAGTAGCAAGACCAATGAATGTGCTAACGAGGAAAGACAAGAAGTAGCAGTGGGGGGACGAGCAGCAGAAGGTATTCAATGAACTAAAAAAGGTCTTCACCAGTAAACCAGTACTAGCAGCCCCAGATTTAGACAAGGAATTTAGGGTGGAAGCTGATGCTTCGAACTATGCTACTGGAGGAGTACTCTCGATGAAGTGCTCAGACGAAAAATAGAGACCAGTCACTTTCATTTCAAAATCTCTATGTGATACAAAACGAAACTATGAGATTCACGATAAAGAGATGTTAGCAGTAGTCAGATGTCTAGAGGCATGGAGGCATTTCCTAGAAGGAGCAGTAGAGAAATTCGAGATTTGGACAGATCACAAAAACCTCGAGTACTTTATGAAGACGCAAAAGTTAAATAGAAGACAAGCAAGATGGGCCCTGTACCTATCCAGATTTAATTTTTTGCTAAAACACATTCTAGGAAGTAAGATGGGGAAAGCAGACAGTCTGAGCAGGAGACCAGACTGGGAAATTGGAGTAGAAAAAGACAACAAGGACAAGACGTTGGTGAAACCAGAGTGGTTGGAAGTAAGGAAGACAGAAGCAGTAGAGATCATAGTAGATAGAGTAAATCTACTAGAGGAAGTTAGAAAGTCCAAAGTAAAGGATGACAAAGTGGTAAAGGCGGTAGAAGAGATGAAACGAGCAGGAGTAAAAATGCTGAGAGACGAAGAGTGAAGAGAAGTAGACAGCATTATGTATAAAGAAGGAAAAGTCTATGTGCCAAAAGATGAGAAGTTAAGGGCAGAGATAATTAGACTACACCATAATATGCCAATAGGAGGACATGGGGGACAGTGGAAAATAGTGGAGCTGGTAACCAGGAATTTTTGGTGACCAGGGATTACCAAGGAGGTGAAAAGATATGTGGAAGGGTGCGATGCCTGTCAGTGCAATAAAAACCACACAGAACAGCCAGCGGGCAAGTTAATGCCCAACTTTATTCCAGAAAAACCTTGGACGCACATATTGGCAGATTTTATCACTAAGCTGCCTTTAGCGCAAGGATATAATAGTATCCTAGTAGTAGTGGATCAACTAACTAAAATGGTTCACTTTATACCAACTACGGAAAAGACATTGGTAGAGAGATTAGCAAGGTTGTTCAGAGATAACATGTGAAAGCTGCATGGTCTACCTGAAAGCATTATATCAGACAGGGGACCACAGTTTGCAGCAGGGTTAATGAGAGAGCTGAATGAGATGTTGGGAATTAAGAGTAAATTGTCGATGGCATTCTACCCTCAAACAGATGGACAAACGGAAAGGGTGAACCAAGAGTTAGAACAGTACTTAAGGATGTTCATCAATCACAGGTAAGAACAGTGGCCAGAGTAGTTAGGAATGGCAGAGTTTGCGTATAACAATAAAGCGCACTCAAGTACTAGAACGTTACCTTTCAAGGCAAATTACAGGCAAGATCCCAGGATGGGGTTTGAGGGAAGAAAGAAGGGGAGATATGCAGGAGCAGAGAAATTCATTGAGAAGATGAAGGAAATACAGGAGGAAGCAAAGGCAGTGCTAGGGAAGGTGCAAGCAGACATGAAGAAATATGCCAACAAAAAGAGATCAGATGTAGAAGAATATAAAGTAGAGGACTTGGTCATACTTAGCACTAAGGACCTGAAATACCAAATGGTTGGAAGGAGGACAGAGAAGTTGACAGAGAGATTTGTTGGTCCTTACAAAATCAAAGAAATAATATCATCAAACGCGGTCAAATTAGAACTACCTAGCACAGTAAGAATACACCTGGTAGTCAACGTTAGTAGAATACGAAGATATGTAGGACAAGTAAAAGGGCAGAAGAAGAAGCAACCAGCTCCAGTTATAATCGAAGGGGAAGAAGAGTGGGAGGTAGAACGTATACTAAATAAGAGGAAGGTTAGAGGGAAAGAAAGGTATTTAGTATGTTGGAAAGGATTTACAGTGGAGTCCAATACATGGGAAGGAAGGGAGAATTTGAAGAATGTGCAAGAAGCAATCGAAGAATTCGAGAGAGAATATTGACGAGATATGGAAGACGTGGCATAACAAGAGCGTGAAGAAGGAACGTTCCAACGAGGAGAACTACCAGGAAGATTTATGGCGAGAAAGTTGTATAGATGGTCAGACAAGCAGTATGACCAGAAATATTGGGGAAGATTAGAAAGAAATTGGAGACAATAGAAGGGCAGAAGACCCGTAAGAGAAGAGGCGATGAAGACAATTCCAGAAAAGGAAGAAGAAAAATCGGGAGTTTGAGAATGGATAGAGGAAGATGAAGACGAGATAGGCAACATGGTAGACCCCTACTATGAGTTGTAGAGAAATTCCTCGGGACGAGGAAACTTGAGAGGAGGGTGGTGTCATGACTTGGCAAAACGGCTAAGTCAATATTTAATATTCTTTTTCTTTTTCTTTTCTTTTATTTTCTTATCAATGGACACGTGAGATAAAAGTGACTCATAAGGAAGCGTGGGACTTTGGTATAGGGTTAGGGTCAGACATTTGTATAAGTAGTATAGAAAATCCAACGAGAACTCTATCAAGTTTTCTTTGTCAAACGCTGAACAAAGAGCAGTTGGCTTAATTCCGGCATGGAGTTTGGTTCTCTGACAAGAGAGATGATGGAGAAAAGAGTATTTTTATCCCTTCTGTGCCCTAGAGTATTTTATTAGGATTACAAAGCAATAATACAACAAAAGAAAAGAAACAAAGAAAACTTCCAAATTTCCAAAGATAGTAAGAGTAAAATAATGAGACAGCATCTCTCCCAATCACTTGGTTACTACTCCCTACTCCTCTAATTCTACTCCTGGGGTTCTTCTCTAAACAATAGATGGCTCTTGAGTCTTTTGATGGGCCATAGAAAGAGGTGGTAATCTTGAGTTGTCTTACTCTCAAGCACATTGTTTCATCAAACATCTTTTCTTTTATCTCTCTATCTAACCTCTCAGCCTAACCTCTCTAGTCCTTCTACTACTCCTCTATACCTTATCACATTTTCAAGCCTTAGTCTTCTTCTGTTAGGTTTGTAATGTAGTCCTCAAGAGGACTTGTCTTGCTAGTTCTTGCTATAATTAGCCATTAGCAATAATGGTCTTGCTCTGATGATAACCTAAATGTTATAAATAAGTTACTGCCACCAAGATATGACATCATTCTTATAGAAAATATTTTCTAAGGTCCTTTTTACTCTCAAGAGCACTCTAGAGGGAAGTTCTGTTATAGATCTGTTATGAAATTCTCTAGACAATGCTTATGAGGTCTCTGTAGTAGTGGTCACAGCCACTACTCTGCTACTCAAGTAGTATGCTTGAGTTCACAACTAGGTATCTAATGATATCTCTAGGAGGCCAAACTTATTTTTCAAGCTAGTTATTCTTATTGTTATGGTGAAAAATATCACTTTTATTGCCTAAATGGCTATCTGGCATGACAGCAGTGTGGCTATTTTGGCAAAGTCCTTTATAAACCTCCTGTAATAGTTGGCTAGACCCAAGAACTTTGTATCTCCTTGATATTTCTGGGTACTGGCCAGCTTAATACTTTTTCTTTTGTATTTTTATTTCCTTTGGACTGATTACTACTCCCAGAAATTTTACCTCTCTTACTTTCCATTTATACTTTTCTGGTTTCACAAATAGGTTGTTCTTCTCCAACCTCCTTAATACTTCTTCCACCAGCTCATCATGTTCTTCTGTATCTGTAGCTACCAAGATGTCATGAATAAAGGTTGCAGTATCTCCTTGGTTTATGAGATCCCAGAACAGGTTATTTATCATCATTTGGAAAGTAGTGGGGAGTTAGTACATAACCATAGGTTTATAGGCTTCAATGTGTATTGTAAATGTCACCTTCCATTCATCTTCTTCTTTGATCCTGACATTATTATATTCCCATCTTAGATCCAGCTTCATAAACACTTTCCTCTTTTTTACCCCATCTAATATACCTACTATGAGAGGGAGAGGATGTCTATTTTTTATCATCCACTGGTTTATGTGTCGATAATCTTGTACCATCCTTTGTTTTCTATCCTTTTTTGCCACAAAATGTACTAGTAAAGTTTGGGATGACTTAGAAGGTTGAATATACCCTTTTCTTAGCTAATTCTCCACAAATGCTTGTACTTCCTCTCTCTCTTCTCTTGACAGTAAATACACCTTTCTCTTCTTTGGCATAAATTCTTCTTTTAACTCTATTGTATGGTCTCAGGCCTTTTGCACTAGCATCTTTTCCAACTTCTTCTTCCTAAATACTTTTCTTCATTTCCAAAATTTCTTAGGCACTAGTTTTCTTAGCACCTCTTCATCCTTATCTTCCTCTGTTCTTTCTACTACCTTTTCTTTTACCTTCTACTTTCTTTTTCCACATATAGGTGGGTACCATGTTATTTTCACTTCTCCTTTTTTCTAATCTATCTCTAGGTTGTGGGCTACTAACTATGGCATTCCTAGTATCACCTCCATTTTCTCCAGATTACATATGTCTATCCTTGCTCTTTCCACATACCCTTTAAAGAATATATTGCACTCTACCTGGTGCATTATGGCTTCTCCTACATTTGCTGTTCCATCCATATTTCTTACTAAGAGGTTGTTAGTGAGCCAACTCCTGAGCCAAAATCAAGCCAACTGCTCTTTTATTAGTATTTGACAAAGAGAACTCAATAGAGTCCCTGTTAGATTTGCTACACTATATATACAATTACTGTTATGGCTATGTATCTTGTCTTCTATAGTCCTTATGTCTATCAGCTGACTTCTTTGTCACATGATGTGACTGTGACATGTGACACCCTGTGTGTGTGTGATGTGACCATTCTGTGACTCTGTGACAGTCATGCAATACTTTTCCAAGCTCCATCCTAATAATAAAGAAAAGAAATATTAAATAATAACTTAGCTGTTTTGCCAAGTCATGACAGAGGTGATTTTTTAGCTTCTCTATTTTGAACCCCTTTTCTTTGGCAAAGGTTGTATCTATAAATAGGCCAGTTGCCCCACTGTCTAATAATGCTTTTACTGTTACCTCTTTATGGCTTTTCAACTTTTTTAATCCTATCTTCATCCAGACTTCTCTTAGTGGCTGTAATATGTGTCACACATCTCTTACTCTTTCAGTTGTATTGGTGAAGTTCAATTTATTGCCCAGTTTTTCTGGGTGCAATATACTGTACACATTGTTAGAGGCCAGTTGAGAGCTCACTGTTCTCCATTTTCTTTTACCAACTCCTACAGTGTTTTTACTACCCTTCTCTTTTTCCATCTTTTTCAACAGTTTTTGGTCATATGGCCCCATTTTCTACACATATAGCAAGTTTTATCTCCTCTTCCTCTTTTATTCACATCTATTGTATTTAGGTCTCTCCTTAGACCCATTTGGTTGGACATGCTTGGTCCTTAATATTCTCCACTGTTATTTTCTACTCTTCACATGATTTGTCCCCTCTTTCCTCTGTATGATTCTTTTTCATAATCTCTACTCCTAGGTTATGCATTTTCCCCTGGACACATTGTATTCCTTCCCAACAACCTTTCCTTTGCCCTACTTTGTCTCTGATTTTTGTCTAACTATACTGCCCTTTCTTGCTACTCTCCAATGGTAGTCAGTAAGCTTTCTAATCTGGCCAACTTCCTCCTAATGGCCTTATTTAGTCCTCTTTTAAACTTCTCAATGAGAGGTCATCTCTTGTAACTGCTCTCTCTGGCAATCTTTTTGAATTCTTGGACATATTCATCATATGTTCTTCCTCCTTGTTCTATCATCCTTAATTGTTTTACCTTTCTATCTTCCTTTGTTATTTCTCCAAACTCATCTCTTATCTTTTTAAATAGTGTCTCTACTGTCTTTATCTCTAACTCTTTTTTGGCCAGTTCATCTAGTAAATTGTCTTTCCATGCCTCTGCTACTCCTCCCTGCACATATGATAATACCCAGGTGATCTGGGTTGTTGCTGCTTCTCCATTTATCTTCATTCTCAAATATAAGTGAGCCTCATTAATAAATATGCTCATTTCCTCTATTTTCCCACTAAATATAGGAGGTCTAGTGACCTCAACTCTGCTCCCCTGCTATTATTGGAGCATAGTAGATATTTGCTGCTATAAGGCAGTGATCATGGAGAGGAGTTACTCCTCTTTTGTAGGTGGTAGTAGTTAGTAGGGGGTAGACATCACAATGGGTTCCCCTTGTTGCTGTTGTTGTTGTTGTTATTGGTGGAACATAGATGATGGTGATGATGGTGATGGTGATGGTGATGGTAAGGGGGATAATGATTTGTACTCAGATGATTCTTTTTCTTCTAGGGCTATTTGTCTAAAGCTATATCTAACAGGGTAAAAAACCTTCACTTGTCTGAAGTCCTATTGTCTTACTGACTACTACCCTAATAATACAGTATGTGATTACCTCTCAAAAGAGGACCCCTACTCTAAGCAGCTTTCTAAGGAATTACTGCCAATTTCCTATGTATACTACTCACAATGGAGCACAGTATAGAGTTTATACAGATGAAGAAGTAATGAACAATGTCTGATTGTGAGGTCAGGACTTGAACAGAGCACTCAGACTTAGTGCCTAGTCTCCTCCCTTAGTTCCTAACTGACTAAGAAGTTCCCTTTACAGCTAGAGCCCACTATCTAAGATACTTGTGAGTACTATGCTCACTAGTGAGGAAGATAAAGAGTAAGTGGGTGGTGAGGTTGCAAGGTATGAGGTCACCATTGGGTATCAAGTTCTTATGTTATCAAAGGACTGTGATAGTTCTTAGTAATTATCCTAGGTAGATATTCAAGAAGAACTCCATCAAGTTCTTTGTTGGATTAGGCTACTATTTATACTATTTTACAGTGGCTATACTACTAGTCCATGATCACCTGACCTTGTCACATGATCTAATTACCTAAGTTCCCATGCTATTTATATCTCAACCTCATTGTATGATTTGAGGTTTTGGATTAAGTGTTCAAATGCATGAGAAACTATTTTCTTTTTGGGGCTCTTATAACAAAGTTTTTATATGTTTTGAGAAATACAAAAGAAATATAAGAAAAATAGAGGAGAATATCAAACCCAGTCATAAAACTATCTAATATTACAATGATCATTCTAGTAGTAATAGAAAATCCCATGTCTCCTTGACTTCTGATTATTTTCCTAGGTTTACTCTACTGTTGCTGATCTACCAGGTTACTTTAGTTACTAATCCTATGATAATCACCTTTCTCTTGCAATAATTGGGCTTACTTCAGTGACTTAGGACCCATTTGATTCCTGCTTATGAGAGTTCTAGGTACTGTCTTTATAGCTTCTTGGAGTTTTCTGCAATATTTTGTTATTCTTCTTGGTCTCTGATTGCAAAGGATCAGTTTTTGATTAATTTACTATTTTTAGGTACTCTTGAT
>Ga0153962_1000040_pt1 | contig 20414 bp, 16 predicted proteins | sample TSFL046MetaG_FD_106657 | JGI IMG/M metagenome (GOLD analysis project Ga0153962, IMG submission 106657) | Attine ant fungus gardens microbial communities from Florida, USA - TSFL046 MetaG | ecosystem: Host-associated > Fungi > Mycelium > Unclassified | place: USA: Florida, Withalacochee...
TACTTCTTCCAGAGCAGAGCCAAGAGAGTAGAAAAACACTTAATGTAGTATATAAAGAAGTATTCAATAGCATTAGATTATAGATTGTATTTGTATCTAACAATGGACTTGAGATTGATTTTTCTTATAATTTAAGAGATAAAGAAATGAGTTAGAAAGAAAATCCTCACAGACTGTTAGAGGAAGGGAGCATAGCGACCTTTCAGACAATACTATTTGCTATTCCACAGACTGTTGTAAAAAGGAAGCATAGCAAACTGGCTTCAACACAAACTTCACAAGCCAAGCCGGAGGCCTGGATAAAAACCTTGTCTAGTATATATACTGCACCAAACGTGGGAGTGATACTACTAACTAACTGCTGACTAAAATTTACCTAAGCATTCCCACACACTCTCTTTCCACTCAAAAATGCAAATAAATTCAGGAAATTTTCAAATAAATTGGAACAGATAGTGAGCAAAGCGAGCTGACTATGATCTTACTGTTATAGGAAGGGAGTAGAGTAACCTGACTTACAACAGTGCAAACTATTAGTATAGGAAGGAAGCAGAGTGACCTAATGTACAATAAATATTGCTCACTATGTCGCAGACTGTCGTTGAAAGAGAGCAAAGTGACCTGATCAACAATACTATCTGCAGCTGCACAAACTGTTGTTGGAAGGGAGCAAAGCGACCTGATAGACAACACTACTTACTGTCACATAGACTGTTGTGGGAAAGGAGCATAGTGGACTGACTTCAGCACAAACTTAATAACACAGAATTAGTAGAGGGTTCTGGATGAGCTAGAGGCCCAGATGAAAACCTTGTATCTCATCATACAGACATAAGATGAATATATTACATTACCTCCCTTCTAAGATCATATCCTTGTAATATCAGCATACATCTTCATAGGTAATCAGATAATAGGGACTTTAGGAGTGTCCAGATATTTCTGATAGAACTTCTTACATGACCTCGGGGTTCCTTTAATTACTTCTTCCCTATACTCCCAGGTTCTTTCTTTGAGTGGTTGCCCCTTCCATTTAATGAGATATTGTAGTTTATTCCCTCTCTATCAAGAGTTGAGTATTTCTTCTATCTCTTATATATTTGTTTGGCCTATGGGGTTAGTGATCTTGTTGCTAGACCTTTGCAACTGTTATTCAAAGGTAAGTGTAATGTAGAAAGTAAGGTATGACTTGTTGACAACAGGATGAATAGATTTCTAAGTAGATAGGATCTTAAGTTCATATGCTGATTTACCAATTTTTTGTATTATGGAAAATGGTTCTAATTGCTTGGTGGATGATTTTTTAGAGGGTTAATCAGTATTGTAATGCATTGTATCTACCTATACTAAGTCTCCTTTTGACTACTCAACTCCATATTTTTTCTTAGCATCCCATTTCCTCTTCATGACTTTATTAGTCTTTTTTAACACAGTTTCTATTTTGGCTCTGATTTCCTTAATTGTTTTAAGGAATTGTTCTATTTCTAGAGAGTCTTCTGTAGTCCTACTTATATCCCTCTCTATGCTTGGGTGGTGTCCTAGGTTAATCATAAAGAGAGGTCATTCTATGCTAGAGTAAATCTAGTTGTTATAGAAAGATTCCGTGATTAGTAACCATTCTGTCCAATTGTTCTGCCTATAACTACAGTAGAGTCGAAGATACTATTTATCACAAAAGGCCACTTATTAATTTGTGAATGGTGAATTGAATATTCAAAAGGCTCAAAAAAGTAAAGTTAGACAAGCAGCAAAAGATGTTGTTAAGTCTGAGGTCTAATCCTCAAACTATGAGTCCTTAAATATAGAATTGTGATAGTCTATTTACTAGGACAGATCATCACATACTACTACCTATTGTTCTACATATAGTAGTGCCTTTGTGCTTAATATACTTAACCTTATGGAGGCTGTCTTTTGTTCTAAGAAAAGGACAGATGACTATCTATAGATAATTAATGAAGTCTATGTACAAACATTAAGGCCTTCATATCTCCACTAATATTAATTGCCTTGAGGTTGTTCTAGGCTCATTCTGAGCATTATAAAGAAAGCTTCTGCTGAGCCTAGAACCAAAATATTAATTGTGGCAGTTTCTGAGATATTAGCGATTTAATAAACAATAACATAGTGGTTACTAGTTGATCTGCTTAATATCTCAGCTAATATTGATTGCCTTGTAACTGGCATTGATTGAAAGGTCTTTTCAAGAGCTTTCTGTAGCCATTGAGACCATAAGAATTGTCAAAGAATTGATAGAGATATAGCCAAATAAAGTTTGTGACACTATTCAAGTTTTTGATTGACTCTTTCTGTTTAACTGTCAGTCTAAGAGTGGTAAGTAGTAAATGGATTCCTTTCTATGCCAAGTCATTAACATAGTTCCTTTATGAATCTTGATACAAATTATAGTTCTTAGTCACTGATAATCCTCTAAGGGACTCCTATATCCTTAAAGACTCAATTCTATAATACCTTGGCTACCTCTTGTGTGGTAATGTTCATGTTGATTGGTATATAATGAGCCATCTTGGAGAAGCAATCTACTACTACTAATATGCTATCGTATCCTGTTGACTCCAATAAAGGTTCTATTAGATCAATGCTAAGAACTTTGTGATACTTTGTTAGGATATAAACAATTCTTCTTAGGTTACTAATTGGGTTTATTTGCTTGGTACTTTTTATATCCCACAACATATCGTTTGATATCTTCTAGTATCCAAGGCTACTAGTAGTTTCTCATTATCAATTTATATGTTTTGGTATATTCTAGATGTCTAGCCAATTCAGAGTCATGGTGTTTCATAATGATTTCTTCTTAAAGTATAGCTAAGTTCAAAACATAGACTCTTTCTTTCTATAGTATTACTTTTTCCTCTTGTCTCTGACCTTCTTCTTGTCATTCTACTGCTCTTTTTACTTCCTCTTCTGTAAATTCCTCTGCTTTTTCAATCTCTTTCCAAAACTCTCCCTCTTGAGTTATCAAGCTCCTAAATAATTCTTCTTTCAACAATGTCTGATCTTTATTGTCATTTCTCCCCTAAGTATAGTCTGATCTCTGAGATAATGTGTTTACTTTTTTCTAGGAACTACTAGGTTTATGTATCAGTTAGAAGTTATACTCTTAATATCATGACTTGGCAAAACAGCTAAGTCATTATTTAATATTTCTTTTCCTTTTCTTTTCTTTTCTTTTATTACTAAGGTAGAGCATGGGAAATATTATGTGGCAAGTCACAGAGTCACAAATATGTGATAGCAGTCACAGAAATGGTCACAAGGAGTCACAGGTCATAGTCACAGCATGTGACAAAGAAGTTAGCTGATAGACATGAGAACTGTGGGAGACAAGACGCATAGCCACAACAGTAATTGTATATATAGTGTAGCAAATCTAACAGGAACTCTATCAAGTTCTCTTTGTCAATCACTGAACAAAGAGCAGTTGGCTTTATTCCAGCTTGGAGTTTAGCTTTCTTACACTTAAAGCTTTATTATCCATTGCACTAAAAGGGTACAAAAGGGAATTGCACACTGGGACAAACAATAATATGTAGTATCAGTTTCTAATTGCATGCTAAAGGTTTGAGGAGAGATAACTGAAGTGAAGATTTTAAATATAAGATAAAACTAAATATTATATGTAGCTTTAAATAAAATAAATTATGTTTGTAGTTGAAAGGAGAGTAAGCTCTCTTTAGATTGTCATTGCATAGTCTCCCTAAGGTATCAACCTTTACATACTGTGACTAGACTCTACTGGAAATATAGTTAGTTGATTACTCATAGATCCTCTACACTCAGTTGTCCCCTTGTCTGTATCTCTAATACCAAACCTTATGGATGTGATACAACTTAAGTGTGTACCTAGCCAAGCTTTTCTAGCCTGCTGTCCTCTCCGAAGCCTGCCCAAGTTACATCTGCTATTTCTCCCTAGATCAAGTTCTAGGTATATTCTGTGTTTTTCTTAAGATATTCTACTAACTCCAAACTCTTACACTTAATAGCTTCATATTTAACAATTCCAGAGATAGTGATGATGAAGGTAAGTGCCAAGAGGTTTTTTATTATTATCCTGCTCTCTGGATACTATATTAAAGTTATTATAAATAGTTGAAACTCAAAGAAGAAAATATAAAAAGAAAACTATTACTACTTTTAGGATTCTCTTAACTCCTTCTTACTCAAAGTTCCCCTAAATTCCTATAGATTACATATTCTTCTCCTGACTCCTTCCCATTAATGACACATCCCTATTGCTGTTTTCTTCTAGAATCTTCTTTATTTTTCAATGTTTTTCTCTTTGTTATTAGCTTGTAATTTAGAACTTCTTAGTTACCTGTCAAGTGTTAGTTAGCCCCAACTACTGTCCAAATTCTATAAGTTCAATTCTACTTGCTCAATGTTTTATATAATACTTTGGTATGTTCTAAGAACTGATAATGGGTTCTAGAGCAAATTCTGATTAGGAATTTGTTAGTATAAGGTGTATCAAATGCTACTTTCTGCCATAAATTCACTGGTAGTGTAACAGTACTTAATAGCAATTGAGCTTCTATGGCTTTTTGAAGTATCCTAGGTTCTTGTAGTCAGTTCATATCTTGAATTAGTTACTTCTTATAAGATATTGTTGCCATTGTTCAAGTCCTCCCATGATTGCTAGTAGTTTCCTGTTATAAATCTCATAGTTTTTCTCTATTTTATTTATTACTTTGGATAGGTATACAATAGGTTTCCAAGAGTTATCTTCTTATTGCTGGGACAACACTCCTCCTATGGCATATACTGAGGCATTAGTTTCTATTTGTAATTTTCCTTTGAGGTTGGGAATTGCCAGTATAGAGAGGTTCATTATTTTATTTTTAAGTCTATTGAAGGCATTCTTCTTTTCTTCTTACCATCTCTACTCCTTCTTCCCTATCAACTCAGTTAATGGTTTAGTGACTTGTGCAAATTTAGGGATAAATCTTTGGTAGAAGTTACAAAATCCTAAGAATTGTCACACTTCTCTTTTATCTCGAGGTTCTGGCCATTAAGCTATATTCTTTATTTTAGTAAGATCAGTCTCTATACTGTCTTGTAATATAATGACTTTAAGGTATTCAATCTTAGTTTGGTGAAACTTGTATTAATTATAATAAAGCAATAGTTTGTTATTAGCTAGTATTTGTAGTACTTGTCTTACTATATTTCTGTATTTTTTTATGGTTTGGGTAAAGGTTAAAATATTGTTCATATAGATTACAATCTTCCCTATCATGATTAATTCATAAAATAGAGTATCTATTATGAGCTGGAAGATTGCAGTGTTATGCCATTAGAGAATTTTCTATGGAAATGTAGCATAGGATACATATTATATCCCTGGATTTCACTATTGGAACCTACTCTAGAGACCTCCTACAAGCCCCAGACATAATCTAGACCCAAGATTGGGTACTTTTAGCCAGTAGTTGCCAAACTGCCACATGCTAGAATAGCATATACCTCAGGAGACAAGACTGATGAGCTAGCATCAGGTTTCTCAGAGACAAACTATCAATGTCAATACTCTAGAACTCAGAGGCTCAAGAACATCTTTGGAATACAATATAATTTCAATCTAGAGTGGACTTAGACTAATATGACATCAAGATAGTAAATCAAAAGTCTATCAGTGACTAGTGATCCCATCACTGTTAGACTCAGTAAAGAAATGGATGTGCCACCAGACAATGATTGTATTGCTGATGCTTGGACACACTGTCATGTGTTTTTAGACCGTATTCAGAGTAGGAAGAAGCCGGTTTGGGGTTCAAGGAACGATGGGTAGGAGTAAAGTATGGAGGTGGAGCAATATCACATAGTTATGTCTGGGAGGTATAGAGGACAGGAAGGTAACAGTTGTCATGACTGCATGGTGATGTCATAGAGGAGAGACACGAGAGAGAGTAGTAAAGTGGAAAGTTCACTTTTTTATTTCTTTTTTAATTGAGTCTCGAACATTTGTAATATTCTAATATATTTCTCAGGGTAGAAATTGATGGGGAGAGCCTTCTTAGCCCTTGCCTTTATCTCAGAAGCTCTTGAGGTTGTAAATGCAATTTTCTTAAGTGTATAAGGGGTGATCTTGGTAAGAAGTTGAATTGGTAAATATTTTCTGCTATATACTCTACTCTTTCATAAGACAAGACGTAGTGGTCGCTTGGACAATCTTTTATAGAGTAGCAGGCCTAAAAAGTCTGGCTAATCATTGACTCAGATCGTGTCACACCTATAAGGTTTGGTATGGGGGTGTGGATAAGGGCTTAATTGAGTGTGATAAGACTCTTGAGTGGTTTACTGACTATTCTACTAGTGAGCTTGTTACAGTGTGTAAAGGTGGACACCTTAGGAACACTATGCGAATAGAATCTAGATTGAGCTCCTATCATTCCTATAATACTTAGATTCTAAATAAACTGCATATTCACTTTTTAATTTCTTTCTGATACCTCCACTTCCTACTTCTTCCCATGAACTCTTTAGTATGCAATTGAGAACTGTCACCACCTTTTCTACTTGCTTGTCACAGTAATCATCTCTTTTGCCTCTTTCAACGTTGCAAGCGAATTTTCCATAGAAGATAACATTTGATATACTTTATAACAATGGATTCTTAATTAGAGTTTGCTCTAGAACCCTTTCTATAATTCTCAGAACATAATACTATATAATAAAGACATTGAGCTAGTAATAATCAATCTAGAGCTCATGCTGATACCTCGAGAGACAATTAGGATGAACTGGCATTGGGTTACTAAGAAAGTTACTAAAGGACTATGCTCTAGATCTACCTTTGGATGGACTAACTTAGAAGAATGGCAGACTTGTACTCTAAAACCAATATTACTCAAACAGTGAACTTAGACTAATAGACTTTGTGCTTATAAATAAGCATTGATGGCATCATATCAATTATATTTAGATAAATGATCTCTAGGACATGACTTGGAGATACTAGACATTTATAGAGACTTGCTAACTGTTTAACAAGTAATTAACAAAGTCCAAATTACAAAGCAGCATCAAGAGCATGATAGAGGAAGATGAAAGAATATTCTAGAAGAAAGCAGTAATGAAGATGCATCATCTTTGATGGAAAGGACTTAGTGAGAGAATGCATTATTATAAAAAAAAGAGAGGGCCACATTATTAGTAGGATTTTAGGAGGCCTTAGGATAGAAAGAAGTCAATAGAATCCTAAAAGTAGTAATAGTTTTCTTTTTATATTTTATTTCTTGAGTTTTAGGGCTTTGTAATAACATTAATATAGTATCCAGAGTACAGTTGGATTGGAAAGGAACCTTTTGACTCCTATCTCCATTTACACTGTCTCTGGAATTGTGAATGTGCATCTATTGAGAGTAAGAAAACTGGGACCAGGGGGATGTTTTGAGAAGAACACTGAATATACCCAGAACTCAATCTAGAGAGAAATAGCAGATGCAACTCGGGCAGGCTTTGGAGAGAACAGCAGGCTGGGAAGCTTGACTAGGTGCATACTTGGATTGCATTACATCCATAAGGTTCAGTGTTGGAGGTGTAGACAAGGGGGCAACTGAGTGTGAAGGACCCATAAGTGATCAACTAACTGTATTTTCTAGTTGAGTTTAGTCATAGTGTATAAAGGTTGATACCTTAGAGAGGCTATGCAATGACAATCTAGAGAGATCTTATATTCATTTTATAATAACTAACATATAATTTATTGGAGCTATATATAATTCTACTTTTCTAATTATTTATAAACCTTTATCTTCAATTATCTTCTCTTGGACCTTTAGCATGCAATTGGGAGCTAGCATATCATTATTTTGTTTGTCCCAGTGTACAATTTCCTTTTGCACTCTTTCATCTGGAGCCTACCATGAGAGAAGTTTTAGATTTGGGGGTTTTCTATTCTTTCTGCTTCTTTTTCACTTTAATACTTTGAGCATCCTAAATTTTATTTTCTAAAAGATACCTAATTCTTTAAATCTTTCTAGAGCAGAAAACCAACTAGAAACTAGAACTAGGAGTTGTTAAACTTCTACTGCACAGCGCGCTGGATTAGTACATCTGGTAGATAATCCAGAACATATATTATAGAAAAAAGCAAGATTTGTAGCTAACAGAAGACAAACAAGTATGGGAACGACCTCTGAGATATTAGAACTATCAGAATGGCCTACTCTGAGCCTTAGATCTCCCTTAGATGTCAAGCCAAACCTCTTCTTAGATACTTTAGTAGAACAGATTGAACCTATTATCCTAAGAAGGTCTAGTTTTTCAAGTGTATGCATAATCCTCAAAGAATTACCAGAAGAACTCACATCAGAGATAACATAAGTGCTTTCTGAAAATCTTGCTTTATTACCACTATCTCAATCATCTATGCTACTATTTAATAACTCAGCTACTACTCAACAATCAATACAAAATATGACTACTAAATTGAACATGCCTTTGCCTCTTAGCCCAAGCACCCCTAAGTAAAATGGATAGTTAAGGACGCTCAGAAACTTTCTTAGAATAATGGAATAGTTGTTCCAAACTGTAAAAATAACAGATGATCAAAAGAAACTAGATTAGATTACAGGATATATGGATGCTGATATATATGACCAGTGGACCAGCTTTGAAGAATATAAAGTTGGGTCTTGGAATTGGTTCCTAGAGAGACTTAAGACAGAGTACCCAGAACTAACTACTGAAGAACAAAGTAGTATAGATCATCTAAGAAAATTGTATAGAGAAAATACCAGAATCAACTTATTAGAGGAAAAGTGACTTATGAGCTTCAAGAGAAGGTTTTTGTATATTACTCAGAAGTACCTCAAACTGCTGGCAGTAACAGGAAACAGAGAGCTTGTTGAGCTCTTTGTTAAAAGTTTAGACAATGCATTTCAAGATGTGCTTAACTCTAGATTAAGTATACAAGAGATGCTTAAGATAGATGCACAAGGAAGAAGTCACATTGAGGATCCCTACAATCTAAATCATGTAGTACAGAAAGCTATAGATTTAGTTAGTGGAAAGACAATAGCATGGGTGTTGAAATATATGCTAGTAATATTATCTAGGAATGGAAAAGTGGACCCAGACACTAGAGGACTGGTGTATTACAGTAGAGAAGAGTTAGTGAGGAAAGTCAAGGTACATTCAAATGTGGAGGCCTTGTAACAAGATATAAATATATTAAAGACATTATATGAGAAACAAGAGAGATTGAGAGAAAATCATGAGAAGAGTGTACAAGAGGCTCTAGATAGCATAAAAACTCTTATACACTCACAAGGACAGACATTAGCACCTTCAACAAGAGAAATAGGAGGATTTCCAATGAGGTATAGACAGGGACCACCATAGATAAAACTGCCTAGACCTCCAAGAAAGTATTTCTATTACTTTGAAACAAACTACTTGTTTTTGTTTTGTCCTAAAAAGACAAAAGATAAGAAAAAAGGATTAATATTAGTAGATAAGTTTATGGTAAGGTTCACAAATGGAGAGCTAATACCTATAGAACATAATATGTCCATCAAGGATTGTGTAAGAAAGTACCTACACAGTATATAGGATCAAGAGCTGGACACAAGAGAGGTCATGATGTCATCCCAACCCATAAGGAGACAAATGGAAACTCTATCTAGAGAGAGTAGACAGTCAGAAGAGATGTCCTAGTTAAGAAAGAAAGTTGGTAGTCTAGAGATTATGTTGAAAAAGATGAATCTAGAAAGAGAGCCAACTCTAGAGCCAGAAGAAGAAGATATGGAGTCCTTTCTGAGAAGAATGGCAGTAGAGTACATTCAAACAAGACAGGAATCAGCTCCTAAAAAAAAGTTAGGTTTTTAGAGATACCAATGAAGAAACCACCATTCAAAAGACAGGTTTGCTTTCAAAGTGGTAATATTTCAGAGGTAAATAAACAGAATCAAATAAGGAAAAATCCTCACTAGAAAGAACAGAAAATGGGACTTATAGTGGATCTAGAACATCAGCTACAAGTCAAAACCATGAGTTCTCTTATTGAAAGGTGCTTACACAGATGCCAATAGTCAATATTCTACTATTCCCAGTGAAATATTTCAGACAATTTCCTCAGAGAGATATACCAGTAAAGAACAAGATATCTATTGAGAAAGGAGTCAAGGCTGAGGAGATATTAGATAGAATGTTAGAAAGAGAAATGAAAGTGACTCCTAAAGAATTATGGGCTATGGTACCAAAGTTACAGGCAGCCTTGAAAGAGATCTTAATGAGTAAATGCTCAAATAAGGATGAATCTAGAAAGAACAAAGATTAGAAAAAGGAAGATAGCCAACTACAAGGGAAAGTGGTGTTAGTTAACAGTCTAGAAAGTTTAGAGAAGCAACAAGAAGTCATCGAGATAGAGGATAGCGAGGTCATTGAAGTATGGGCTATGGCTGATCTAGTCTTACAGTTCCTAGAGAAATTGAGTCCAGAAGAACATAGTTGTCAGGTGTTTGCAATAAGAGAAAAAAAAGAAAAAAAAGAGAGAGTAGTGCTAGATATGGCTCACCTAAGGGTGGTACCAGCTGTGATAAATAGTATTAGAGAAGAAGAAGTGTTATTGGATAGCGGCTCACAGATAGTCTCAATGACCAAGAAAGTAGCTGCTGCCAATAAAGTCAGCTAGAACCCTAGTCTTAGCATCCAGATGCAAAGTGCAAATAGATCTCTATCTAAAATATGCAGACTAACAAAAAACATACCTTTTACTCTAGAAAGAGTGACAGTGCTCTTACAGGTACATATAATAAATGTTGCACTGTATACAATATTGTTAGGGTAACTGTCTGACACTATAACAGAGAGTAGAATTGTTAATAATAAAGAAGGAAATCAAACAGTATGTATTACCTGTCCAAATACTGGGAATAAGGTAGTAATACCAATATATAAAAAAGAGGAATTACCAAGGAAAGTAGAAAACTTGGCAAATTTTTGATGAGCCTTGAGAAATCTGAAACATTTCCTAGAGAAGAGGTTCCCTGTATAATTGAACTAGATCGAGACGAGAGTCCTTTCGTCAGCAAGGTTTTATTATTGGAAGGAAATACATTAAGTATAAATGAGTTGAGACTGTTATATCTAAAGAGAAATAGGCCAACCTTAAAAGAAAAGGAAGTAATACTTCTAGGATAAATAATGCAGAAAATAAGAGAACCTAATACTCTTCAACAATATTGAATAGCTGTAGAACAGAAAACAGGTAATTTAGAGGAAATAAAGGAGAAAGTTGTGAGTTGCTTTGCAAAGAAATATAAGCTGGAAGTGCTGAAAGTAAAGCTGGTACTGGGAACCTTACTAGAGCGATTCAGAATTATAAGGGAGATAGTAGGTGATCCTTTACAAGAAATACCCAAGTTACCAGAGTATCTACCAAAGTTCAAACCTAGAGAACATTATACTCTAGAAAGAAAGGAAAAGTTGGATATGATGTATGAAGAAGGGTTCTTATAGCCAGAAGAAAGAAAATTAATGCATTGGCTAGTAAGTGAACAGAACAAAGCTTTTGCATAGGATAATACAGAGAAAGGGAAATTTAAAGAGAAGTATTTTCCACCAGTAGAGATACCAATAGTTGTACATATTCTATGGGTAAAAAAGCCTTTTAGAATTCCCCTAGCTATTTATGAAGAAGTATGTAAGATGATTAAGAGAAAGATAGATGCTTCTGCATAATAAAGAAGAATGGCAAGAGCTTAAGAATAGTTCACAGTCTAGAGCTATTGAACAGAGTGATGATAGTATATTCAAGACTGTTGCCAGCAACCAAAGAGTTGGCTATGTACTTTGCAAAAAGAGCCTATAGTAGAATATTAGATTTATATGTAGAATATGATGAGAGAGTACTGGCAGAACAGTCTAAAGATCTAACTATCTTCCAGACGCCCTTCAGAGCATTAAGATTGGTTACTCTACCTATAGGATGGACAAATTTAGTGTCTATCTTTCATAATGATATGACTTATATACTGAGGGATGAGATATCAAAGTATATATTGCCATACATTGATGATGTGCCAATTAGAGGTCCTAAGACTAGATATGAGCTACTAGAAGGCAAAGTAGAAACTCTAGATCAAAATCTAGAAATTAGAAGATTCATGTTCAAGCATCTAGAGAATGTTAATAAAATACTACAAAGGATAAATTATGCTAGAGGAACCTTCTCAGGTCCTAAGATGACAATATATAGTGATCATATCACTATAGTAGAATTTGAATATTCATATGAAAGGAAGAGACTAACTAATGATGTTATTGGGAAAATATTGTGCTGAGGACCTTATGAAGACATTACAGATATAAGGGCATTTCTAGGGACAGCAGTGTAATGCAAAAATCATATACCCAACTTTGTGATGGTAGCGACACTCTTATATGAGATAGTTAAAAAAGGTGTTCCATTTGAATAGAGGCTTACACAATAAAAAGTACAACAAGATCTTAAGATACTTATAGAAGACTATTTTCACATAAGAAATCCAAAGTTCCTAAGTGAACAGCCACTAGTCTTAGTAGTAAATACATTGTGGAGAACGGTAGGATATTACATATACCAGAGAAATAAAGAAGATTCTAAGAAAATCCATTATGTGAAATTTAACTTATTATTAATGGATCTGCAATAGCAGAGATATTCCCAGCCAAAGCGAGAGCTATGTGGACTGAGACAAGCCTTAGAACAAGAGATATATTTATTCAAAGAATGCAGGAATTTTATAATGGAAACTAATGCCAAGTATCTAATGAAAATGTTAAACAATCCAGAAAAGATACTGAATGCTACTATAAATAAATAAGTAGATTATATATGGACTAATTTTTTCTTTGAGATTGTATATAAAAAAGAAAAGATGTTTGGGCCAAATGGTCTATCTAAAAGGAAATGGTATCCAAAAGACCCACTATAAGAAGATTTTACAAATAGTACAGACAATGGGGCAAAAGATATAGTAGTAAGGAAAGAGAACCCCAAAAGTTTGGATCTATTGGAATTAGAGGAATTCTTTCATGAAAGTATAGAAAAAAAACTATTATTGGAGTTAGAGAGAAATCTAATAGAAGATGGTAGAAAAAGTAATAGTATTAAGAAGACAAGAGATATATTCTTAGAAACTGCTAGTAAAGAGCCTAAGCAGGATCTAAAGAGTAGTTTGTGAAGAGTACAATGATAATAGAAGAAGCAAACATGCAAAAAGAGTAGATGAGAGAATAAAACAGATAAGAGAGCTATTAGCAACCAAGAGTAAGAGATCTTTTGGAATACTAACAGCAAAGCAAGCCAGCTTAGTGGGAGCAGCTTCTCATTATTGGTTAGATAAAGGAGATGGAAAATTGTATAAAAAAATATGGGAAATGACAGCCTATAATTGGTTGTGACTAAAGAAGACTGGATAAAAATGTTGAAATCATGTCATGATGAAATAGGATATAGAGGTAGCTATGCTACCAATAAGCTGCTTTAGCAGAGATTCTAGTAGCCAGAAATAAAAGAAAATGCTGTGTGGTATGTTAGAACCTACCATATGTGTTAAGTTAGATAAAAAAGAGCTCTAGAGCTACCACCAGTAGTAACGCATATACCATCAATCTTTCAAGTTTTATATACAGATACAATACATATGAATCTACCTTCAAATGGCTGTAAATATATAGTATATGGAAAATATAGATTGTCATCATAGATAAAAGCTAAAGCTCTAAAAGAAGAGAATGCTAGGTCTATAGGACAATGGCTATTTGAAGATATTATATGTAAATAGGGAAGTCTAGTAAAGATAGTTACAAACAACAGAGCCCTATTTAAGAAGGCTATAAAGTGGCTAAAAGAGAAGTATGGAATAAAAGGAGTAGTAATCTTATAACTCATAAGCAAATAGTATAGTCAAAAGGCTACATTGGGATCTTAAACAAATACTATACAAAGCAACGAAGGGAGATGTTAGGAAGTGGGCTTGGTACTTATACTATGTGATATGGGCAGATAAAATTACAGTAAAGAAAGAGACGAGGTGTTCACTATACTTTATGGTGACGGATGCCTGTCCAACCATACCTTTAGACATAATAGAGGTAATGTGGTTAGTCAAATACCTAGAGAAAATGCTCTCTAGAGAGAAGCTAATAGGGTTATGAGCAATAGCATTGGCTAAGCATATTGCTCATGTAGAAGAAATGTAAGAGAAAGTTACTTAGGAAAAGATTAGAAAAACTTTATAATTAGAAAGAGACCTACAACATAAGATAGAGAAGTTGAATCTAGGACCAGGAAGTTTGGTTCTGGTAAAGAATTTGGCTATAGAAATATCAGTAGATAGAAAAATGAAACCAAGGTATCTAGGACCTATGGTAGTAGTGAGAAAATTATAAGATGGCACTTATATCTTAGCTGAACTTGACAGTTCAGTGTGGCAGAACAAAGTAGCAGCCTTTAGAGTACTATTATATTTCTCTAGAAGAAAACTTAACTTTAACTCGAAAGTTAAAAAGTTGCTAGATGCCTCAAAAGAAAACTTAAGAGAATTTACTGCTGAATTAGACAAAGATAATCACATAAGAGAGCTAACAGTAAAACTATTTGATTGGGAATAATAGCCAAGATACAATTGAGTAAAGAGTATATAGACAGAATCATATACAACGAGGCAGACTATCTAATAGACTGAGCAGAAATACAAGAGTTGTACAAAAAAAAAAAGACAGTCCTGCTCCTCAATGGCATTTTTGTAGTTGTGAGCCACATTCTCTAGAAAGTAAATAGTCTGAAGAATGTTAGAAGAGGCAAAGATGAGGGCAATCTCAATAGTAGAAAGAGAGCAAGAGCAGAGCATAGAGTTCTGAGCGTGAATATCTTACTTATAAAAGTCCTAGATAGTATAAAAGATGGCGCAAGCTATAAAAAGATAACTTAGAAGAAAAACAAAGGAAAAAGGAAAATATACCTTTCTTGGTAAGACTGCCATCAGAACCAATGATAGACAGAGATGCAAAAGCAGACTAAGAAAGTAAATGAGAGTTAGAAAAAGAAGAGATAATTTAGAGAAAAGACTTACTAGAAAGTAAGAGATAGGAATAGCCCTTGTAAACAGAGCTGAAGAAACTAGAGAAGGCATAGATGGCAAAGTATCAGAAATAGGAGGACTACCAGTATTATCAACTTGTATAGGAGACTGAAAAAGAGAAGTGAAAGGTAGCATATGTGTAAAAAGAAAAAAATACAAACAGAAGCTTGACAAAGAAAACATTTAGTAATATTATTATATAGGACATGTATGATAAAGATTATTTCATCATTATTGCTATCTAAAATGTCGGCTTTACTATTAGAAGAAAATGAAGCCTTGACTTTGCAACGCTAAAAAAAAAAAAAGAGAGCTTTCTAAGTTGACCAATGTTTGTTTACAAAATACCCTTTAGGTATCAGTTATCAACAATTTAACTCAAATGTTCAATTGTTTGTCTTCTATTTTTCTGAGTATTAATAGTTCTTCTAATGTCTTTAGAACTACTAGTACTTTATCATCTATTATCTTGTTTAACTCTTTCAATTTCTTTTTTGTACATTCTTTCACTCTTGAACTATAAGCCTAGATTTTCAATTTAAAAGAGTAGAAATTTTCTGATCTGTACTAAAAGAGTGCAAAAGGGAATTTTACACTGGAATAAACAATAATACATGGTACTAGCTCCCAATTGCATGCTAAAGGTTCAAGAGAAAATAGCTAAAATGAAAGTTTTAAGAAAGAGGAGAAACTAAATATTATATATAGCTTTAGATAGAATAAATTAAGTTTGTTGTTGAAAATAAGAGTAAGCTCTCTCTAGATTATTATTATATAACCTCTTTAAGGTATCAATCTTTACATACCATAACTAAACCCTATTGGAAAATACAATTAGTTGATTACTCATAGATCTTTTATACTCAATTACCCTCTTGTCTATATTTCCAATACCAAACCTTATAGGTGTGATATAATCTAAGTGTGTATCTAGCCAAGCTTTTCTAGTCTACTATTCTCTCTAAAGTCTGCCTGAGTTATATTTGTTATTCCTCCAATACAAAACTATTGAGTGTAAAAGTTCAGAGTTAGTAAGATATCTTGAGTAAAATACAAAATATACCTAGAACTTGATCTAGTCATGATTTCAGAGGTAGTAATGATGGAAGTAAATGCCAAAAGGTTCTTCTTTTTTCATCCTGCTCCCTAGATACTATATTAAAGTTATTACAAAGCTCTGAAACCCAAAGAATAAGATATGAAAAGGAAACTATTACTACTTTTAGTGTTTCTTTAACTTCCTCTTACTTTAAGTCCTCCTAAACTCCTGAGGCTTATATGTCTCTCTCCTAGATTCTTTCTATCAATGATGTATTCCCATTGCCATTTCCTTCTAGATTTTTTCCCCTCTCTTTGTTGTTTTTCTTCTTGTAGTTAGTTTATAATATAGAACTCCTTGGTTGCTTGTCAAGTATTAGTAAGCTCCAATCATTGTCTAATTTCTCTAAGTCATAGTCCAGTTGTCATTTATCTAAATATACCAGATCTAATACCATCAATACCTATTTGCAATTGAAGACACCTCTGTTTAAGTTTATCTTTAGTACTCTACTAGTTTTAGAGCTCAAGTATTTTATCTTTATCAAGATATGTCCAACACAAGATGAATCTAGAATATTGTCACCTGATAACTTTGTGTATAACCTAATACCAGCTCATCTTGCTTGTCTTCTGAGGTACTTTTATGAGCTCTAGATTCAATTTTACTTGTTTAATGCTCATATGATACTTTGGTATGTTCTAAGAACTAATAATGGGTTCTAGAGCAAATTCTGATTAGGAATTTGTTGATATAAGGTGTATCAAATACTACTTTCTACCACAAATTCACTGGTAGCATAACAGTACATCTATTTATTATTAGGCCTGATTTTCTTTTTCTCCTTTTATCTTTCCTAAAGTTATCTCAATCCTTTTCTATTCTTTTAGAATATTGTTGCTTTGGAAAAATAATATCATTCTTTTATACTAAGCTCTTGCTTTATTTGGGTTCTCTTCTTTATTTTTTGTCAAGCAGGTTTATCAGAGAAGTCTTTTCTAACTTATTTTACAAAATTCTATATGCTAGTTATATAGGTATTCTTAGTTTTGCTTCTTAAGTTTTTTTAGGCATTAAATAAAGTATTCAAGAGTTAAATATGAAAGATAATGTAATTTAGGTATAATGATTTTTGTATACCAAAACTCTGCATTATTAACAGTTGAACTAGAACCAAGAGGCTATTGTTCTAAATAATATCCCATTATTTGTTTTTCACCCTGCATCTTATCTACTAGCTAGACAGCTATTCTTAGAGAACAATATTCACTATTTCAACTTAGTCACTAGGCAATTAAATCTTTATTGTTTCAAAATCCAAGGAGAACTTTATTATCTCACTGGTGTTCTTCTTTCTCGTGGTGATTAAACTCTAATATATATATAAATCTATATTCTTAATACAGCAAAGTAGCTCAATATTAGAAAAACTAACAACAATAACCTAGATCCTGTAGTAATGAACAATCTTTAGACAATACTCCTAGATAGTTATCCTTATATTAGTTAATACTATTATGTCTATGAGCTTATCAAGGAAAAACTAGTAGATGAATAGTAGGAGATCATGATTAGGTTATATGTCAATTTACAACAGGATCAAAGAACTCATAATCTGTTTACTATTGAAGAAATTACAGTTATTATTTCTGAGAAAGAAGTATATCATGTAATAGATAATAGAGATATGATATTATGGGCAAAAGGAGAACAACTTAAACAAATTAGCCAGAACAGTCCTTTATATACTGTTTTTCATTATGTTCTATTGTTTCCAAAGGAGGAAAATAAGTAGTATCCAATTCCAATCTATGGTATTGAACTTAGAGAATAAGGGAAGAATACAAGATAAAGAGATAGAGGGAAATAGGTTTGCTTACAGATAGTTTCTGACAAATATTACTATGCCTATTATCTTTATATTAGAGATTGTTCTCAGCCACCTCAGGCTATCCTTTCTTTTTCTCTAACCACTACCATGGTTAAATCAAATAATCAGAATAAATTGTATGCTACCAATGCTCATCCCCCTGGCTTCCAGACTACCTCTACCAGTGTTAGTGAGTCTCCAGACTCACTCAATCTCATTTCTTGTACCAGCTTTAGAGCTGGTAAATGTATTCATCCCAGAGGATGCTCTTGTGCTCGTCACACTATCAGACACTTCTCCAGGAGTGTCTCAGCTGCTAAGGTCTCTAGGAATGTATCCCCTAAGCTCTCTTCCTCTGAGAAGGAGGAAAGTGAGGAGGAGGAGGTTAGTCCTGGTCCCAGGACACCCACTGCCTCTAGGATCATTACAGGTAAGCTCTCTCATAGAATTGCCCCTCTCCAGCCCCCCGCTGCTCCCTCTTTCTCTGCTCCTGAAGAGAGAATACATTCTATGAGTTGGGATGACCAAATTTTTGCTAAAGAGAGCAAGGGCCTTACTTCTGGGATAACTTCTGCCCCCTAGGCCCCTTTGTCAACCAGTTTGATGCCTCATGGCCCAAACCATGGAACAGCTGAGTCATCCTCCTAAGTAGAGGGTGGCAGTGTAGTACCAGGCACCTGTGATGTGATAAGTGACTGTGATACATTAGTTATCTATGACTATAACAGCTTACCTCAGGCGTTACAACCTATGACAAGTGACATTGTCACACATGATGTTACACATGATTGTGACTTGTGGGATAGTAAATACTATATCATATCCTTGTCTGGTCACTTTGACTATTTAGAGAATGATGCCAAAGTTCTTGTCTCTTCTGTATTGTGTATCGCATGCTTTATTCAAAAGTATCCTATTGGAAGCCATCCAATTGAGCAATTTCCTCCTATTTTGGAAGCAGGGTCTATTATGTGGCACTTGTTTCAAACTGTATCTGTAGTGGGGTGGGATCATTTTAAGGTCTCACCTCAGCCTAATTCGCCTTCACTCGTAGAGGCAATGAGGACTCTTTATGGTCCTAACTTATCTTAGGAGCTGTCTCCAGATACTGAGATGGCAGTTGATCAACTAGCAGTGGAGAAAGCTCTCTTTACTACTGTTACTAACAAAAAGACCAAGGGCAAGAGCAAAGTCCCTTCCTCTACTAATTCCTCTGCACCTTTCCAGAACGTGCCTACTCTTGCTCCAGTAGTCTCGAGAGCACCTCCTCCACCTCTACCAGCCAAGACGGCTACTACCAAGCCCACCCCCTGCGAAGGTGGCCACTAAACCCCAAGCACCCAAGCAGGTGCCTAAGTCCTTTATCCAAGTGGCTCGTAGTGGAAACCCCCAGTCCACTCCAAGGTTTTCTCCAGCCTCTGCTCACCTAGAGTATGAGAGCCTTTTTCGTCTCTGTGATATGTTTCCCGATCTTCCTATGGAGAAGGTCCTTGCCATGTACCAGTCTGGCTTTGGTGCTAGTGCCTCTCCAAACAGAGAAGATGCAGTTTCTTCTGGTGTCTCAAGGACACCCAAGATGACAATGTATGGGCCAACTAGGCACCAAGTGTTGATTCTACTCAACACTCCTACTGTAGAGGTCATTATGGCAAATGCTACTACTGCAGTTGAGTTCTGTAACAGGGGCTTGGTTGAGACTCACTCTAAGCTTAGAGTGGAGTCGGTACACAAGGCATGGGATGGAATATTTATGTTTACCAACTTTGTTGCATCAGCAGCAGAGTTAGAGGTGATCAAGCAGTGGCTCAAGAAAGTCATTGGCTTGGCTGCTAGTACTGTGATGGAGCCTTGTCTGCCACAGTCTAAGTCCTTTCTGAAGATCTTGGGTGTTCCTTACTAGGGCAACAACTCTTCACTTCCTATTACACAGGCTCAAGTTGAGTCTGTGAGTGCTAACACTCCTATTTTTGAAGGAGTTGTGCTTGCTTCTTTTTTTTTTGGTTCAAAAATTTATAACATGGTGCTCGATCGCAGTCCACGGCAGACTATCTACAACAAGTAGCCTACATGGGCCTCAAGGACCAAATTGTCCTATCACAGGCAAGAGACACTATCAGTATCAAAGAAGAAATCTAACCTAAGAGGAGAGAGAACTAAATACAGGTTGCTCGTAACCAACCTTCGAATAACACGTCCAAGTCAGAAGACCTATCATGCCTAGAATACAGAGTCAAATGAAACTGAGAGAGATGAGACTGAGAAATTATCTACAGCACACAGGAAAAGGAAACCAAGTGAGACACTCATGGAGGCTCAGGGGGCTCGACAGGTGGGCGATCCTGAGAAGGGAAGGCAAAGGCACTAGGGTGCTCCTTCAGGAACTTGACAAAGTCCTTGACAGTTGGCACTA
>Ga0153962_1000050_pt1 | contig 19335 bp, 20 predicted proteins | sample TSFL046MetaG_FD_106657 | JGI IMG/M metagenome (GOLD analysis project Ga0153962, IMG submission 106657) | Attine ant fungus gardens microbial communities from Florida, USA - TSFL046 MetaG | ecosystem: Host-associated > Fungi > Mycelium > Unclassified | place: USA: Florida, Withalacochee...
AGTGCTTGCAACTCCAAGGGTGCTCATCTCCATCCACAGTCCCTTGCTCTTCTCACTGATGCACAGAGTGCTCGGTTGAGGAGCCCTCTTCTTGATACTGAAGCGTCACTTCTTAATCTTACAGAACGCTTTAATTCACTCCACCCTAAGACATGCTCAGGATGTAGGTTGTTGGACAACTTTCCTGACCATGTCTCTTTCCATCCCTATGACCGCTCCAATGGGTGCACTCACAAACTCTAGTTCGACGCTCTTGACCGACTTTGTCATGAAGCCTCCTCTGATCAATCAACACTTGTAGTCGCTACTAATGCAAGTGTCATTCCTTCCAGGAACATGCAAGCTATTTCAGTTGCCTATTTCTGGAGACTTGGAGAACAGGTGTTGTTATTTAAGGTGCCAGTAGGATGAGCCACAGCTCTAGATATAGAGTTGTTTGCTATTTGACTTGGTATTGTTAAGGCCACTTCCTTTGATATCAAGTGCATTGTTATCATTACTGACTCTCTTACTGCAGCTAGGAGAGCAGTTAATGCTTCTGTTTACTCAGGCTAGGCCCACTCCCTTGCCATTGTCTAAGTCCTTAGGGGTTTCTTCACTAATCACCCTGATTGCTCTATTCACTCTGGGACTGCCCATGTTAAGACTCTAGACCTTATAGTTGAATATGCATTTCAACTTAAAGCCTATATCTAACACTTGATATCTTTACACTCCTTGTTAAAGGATCTGGTTAAGGTTTTCAGTGAAGTTATATCGGGGAAAGATGTCAACGAGACTTTGAGTAGTACCCTTGAGATTGTCTTATGACAAGTAAGAGTACTGATTCCTCAGAGTAAGATTTTACAGAGGAAATACAAAAAGAGAGAACTTGCCGTTCCCTTCTCTTTCTGGTCTGTATTTATCTTAACTAGGTATTGTGACTATATTACAATGTAGTAATACTAGTTGTAACTATAGGTGACTAGTTAAGTGACAGTCCAGTGACAAAAGCGAGTAAGAGTAACAAGTCAAGTCAGTGTCTAATAATGGGTTAGTCCGGTATTGTCCTATTTAGCATAGGTCCAAGAATAGAGAAAGATAGTCTGAGATTTCTCTGAAGAGTTCTGTCCATTCTGTGAGTCCATTGTCTCTTAGAGTCCTCAGACATTGTTTGCATTACTGCATAATAATGTCCTCGTTTAACATTGCCAACATCTCATCTACTAGTCACTCATTATCAGACCATGGCTGATAATAGTTGTAGTCCCACTCGATGTTGATAATAGTCCAAGCAAGACCCAGTGGTCCCTTCATTTCTTGGCACATGAAGATGCTACCAGTACTAAGATTGCTGCTAGATGCCATTCAGCTACTTTGCTTGATGCTGTCATGCCAGACAGCCGTTCAGGCAATAAAAGTGATATTTTTTACTATAATAACAAGAATAACCAGCTCAAGAGATAAGTTTAGTCTCCCAGAGATATTGTTAGATGCCTAGTCGTAGACTCAAGTATACCACTTGAGTAGCAGAGTAGTGGTTGTGACCACCACTATAGAGATCTCATAAGCATTTTCCAGAGAATTTCATAACAGATCTATTACAGAACTCCCCTCTAGAGTGCTCTCAAGAGCAGAAAGGACCTTTGAAGATGTTTTCTATAAGGATAATGTCATATCTTGGTGGCAGTGACTTATTTATAACATCTAGGTTACTATTAGAGCAGGGCCATCATTGCTGATAGCTAATTATAGCAAGAATTAGCAAGACAAGTCCTCTCGAGAATGGCATCATAAACCTAACAAAAGAAGACTAAGGCTTAAAGATGTGATGAGGTATAGAGGAGTAGTTGAAGGACTAAAGAGGTCAGACAGAGAGGTCAGATAGAGAGATAGAAAAAGAGGTGTTTGATGAAGATAACATGCTTGAGAACAAAATAACTTAAGATCATTGTCTCTCTCTATGGCCCATCAAAAGGCTCAAGAGCCATCTATTGTTTAGAGAAGAACCCCAGGAGTAGGATTAGAGGAGTGGAGAGTGATAGCCAAGTGATCGGGAGAGATGCTGTCATCATTTCACTCTTACTATCTTTGGGAATTTGGAAGTTTTCTTTGTTTCTTTTTTTTTGTTGTATTGTTGTTTTGTAATCCTAATAAAATACTCTAGGGCACAGAAGGGACAAAAATACTCTTTCTCCTATTGTCTCTCTCTCTGTTGCTCTAGAGCTAAAAGACTATTTGAGTGATTTGAGGTTTTTCTTTTGTGTTTGCTTTATGAAAACTCTATAAAACTTCCCTCGAAGAAAGACTCAAGCCTCAATGGACCTGGGCATTTGCTTATGCTAGGAGCTAACCACTTGCTACGTGTTATTGGAGTTGGCTTCCAGTTGTACAGTCAACTGAAGAGCCCATATGATGGCATGGGAGTTCTAGGTAGTACTGCTGTATTGATAGCAAGCTAGGCTACTAGACTAAGTAAGAGCAGTAGTGTCACAGCACGAGATGAACACATGTCTTAGGAATTTTATTACGATAAGGGTTCGCTTGAGTAGATACTAAAAACATTTCTTTTCTTCTTAGGTTTCTATTTAATATGTTTTGGTTATTCCTTGGACATTTACCTTCAGTAAGCTCTCTATTATTTGATTTATCTTCCCAGTGCCTACTTGTTTAGTGCACAATTGTGAAGCAGTTTGGAGATTTCACCTCTTTGACCTTGTTTTCACCTTTGTTTTGTGATCAAACCTTTTGATCCCTATCACTGCTTCACTTCTTTCATAACTCCCAGCTACCAAAAATTCCTAGTGACTAACTCTACTATCTTCTACTGTTCTCCATGACCCCCTACTGGTATGTCATGATACAGCCTAATTATTTCTATCCTAAGCTTATTATTCTTTGGTACATAGACTTTTCCTTCTTTGTACATTATACCATTGACTTCTTTTTACTTCTTGTCTCTTAACATCTTTACTCCTGCTCACTTTATTTCTTCTACAGTTCATCATCTTTTACTTTTGACTTTCTCACTTCCTCTAGTAGATCTACCCCATCTACTATAATTTCTGCCACTTCTGTCTTTCTGACTTCTAACCATTCTAGTTTAACCAATGTTTCATCCTTGTTGTCCTTTTCTACTTTAACCTCCTAGTCTGGTCTTCTACTTAAACTGTCTGCTTTTCCCATCTTACTCCCTGGAATATGCTTTAGCATAAAATTGAACCTAGATAGGTATAAAGCCTATCTTGCTTGTCTTCAATTTAATTTTTGTGCTTTCATAAAGTATTCAAGGTTCTTGTGATCTGTCCAGATCTCAAACTCAACTACTGTTCTTTCTAGGAAATGTCTCCATGCTTCCAAACATCTGACTACTGCTAGTATTTCCTTGTCATGTATCTCATAGTTTCTTTCTGTATCACTTAGAGATTTTGAAATAAAAGCAACCAGCCTCCATATCTCATCTGAGCACTTTATGGAAAGTACTTCTTTAGTTGCATAATTTAAAGCATCTGCTTCAACCCTAAACTCTTTATCTAGGTTTGGTGCTACTAATATTAGTTTTGTTGTAAAGACCTATTTGAGCTTGTCAAATGCTTACTATTGCTCTGCTCCCCATTGCTATTCCATATCCTTTCTTGTTAGCATATTCATTAGTCTTGCTACTTAAGTGAAATCTTTGATGAACCTTCTATAATAATTTGTGAGGCCTAAGAACTTCCTGATGTCTTTCATATTTTTGGGCTCTGGCCAACTGAGTACTCCATTTACCTTTTTTCTCTATTTCTATTCTGTCGGGTCCTATAACGATTCCTAGGAATCCTATCTTTCTTACTTTCTATACACACTTTTCTGGTTTGACATATAAGTTATTCTCCCCTAGCCTCTTTAATATTTCCTTTATAATTTCATTGTGTTCTTTCTCTGTCTTCATTCCTACCAGTATGTCATTTACAAATGCTGTGACTTTCCCTTTGTTTATCAGATCTCTCAGGGTTTCATTCATCATTGTCTGAAATGTAGCTAGTGAATTTGTCATTTCAAAGAACATTACTGTTAGCTCAAAAGAGCCTATATACGTTATAAACACTCCCTTCTACTCATCCTCTTCTTTTATTCTCATGTTGTTGAATCTTCACCTCAAATCTATTTTAGTAAATATTTTCTTACTTCCCATATTGTTGATTAAGTCTGTTATTAGCAGTAGTGGATAGTTATTTTTCACCATCTGATTGTTTAGATTATAGTAGTCTATTACTATTCTCTTTTTTTCATCCTTTTTGCCCACAAAGAATACTGGTAACATTTGAGGGGATTTTAACAGTCTAATGTACTCTTTCCTTAGCTGGTCTTCCACAAAATTCTGGACTTCTTCTCTCTCATCTTTGGATAAAGAATAAATCTTTCTCTTTTGTGGTTTGAAAATCTCTTTGAGATCTATAGCATGATTCTAAACTTTCCTTGTTAGCATTCTCTCTGACTCCACTTTCCCAAACACCTTCCTTTACTTTAGAAATTTTCTTGGGACCATTTCCTCAATTTTCCTATAGTCCTTTTCGATCTCCTTCTCTCTTCCCTAGTCTTCTTTGTCATCTATTGCCCACCTGACAATTTTCTCTTCTTCTAGAGTTGCTACTCTCTTTTCCTTTTTCTTCTTTTCTTCCTTTTTTGATTTTATCCCACTACACAAGGGTGGATATCTTGTCATCTTAACTTCTCTTGTCTCCCAGTTTATTTCAGGATTATGTGCTGCCAGCCATGGCATTCCCAAGATTATCTTTGTTTTGCCTAAATTACATATACCCATTTTCATTCTTTTTATATAGTTCTTATAATAAATGTTCACCTCTACCTGGTAGGTGATTACTTCTCTGCTATTATTTGTTCCATCTATATTCCTAACTGCTATTGGCCTTTCTAATTTCTGTAGCTTAAATTCATGCCTAGCTGCCATCTTTCTGTCCATAAACATTCCTGTAGCACCACTATCCAAGAGTACTTTTATGGTTATACCTTTATGCATATCCAATGTTTCTACTTCAATATTCAACTATACTTCTCTTAGTATTCAGAAAATCCTCCTAACTTCCCTTCAACTACCCTCCTCTTTTGCTATGCCTTCTGGCTCTCTTGGCTATATGCTGCTTTGCTGCACTTTTCCCTCTATAAGGCATGCTATCTTTTTCTCTACTACTTTTGAACATCCACACCACTTCATTGTTTCCAACTGCCTTCTCGAGATTATTCCTTATCCTCTATTTTTCTCTACATAACATCTCTGCTTTCTATACCTCTCACACACCAAGTATGACACCACTATCTCCTTGGTATACCATCCTAGCTCTAATAGGCATGCCTTATTAGGAATGCTCTTTCCACAGTGCTTCTGCATCTTCTATCGTAAGATATGTACAAGAATTCTTCTCCACTCCTTTTGCTGTGTCTCTTGTAGTATGGCCACATACATCACTCTTTCCTCTCTTGTCTCCTTTCCTTTTTTCCACTCAGGACATTCTTTACACTTGTGTCTCTCTTTTTCACACTTGAAACATTTGACTACCTAGCCCTTCTCTTCCATCTTCTATCTTCTTAGTTCTATCCCACTTTACTACTTAATATCTCAAACTTATTTTTCCCTTCTCTTCTCCTTCTCTATTCTTGTAGTTTCAGGCCAGATACCCAAACTTCTTACAATACTGACAAATTTTTTCTTTGCTTCCTTTTAGTTTTGCCCTTAATTTAGTAAGAGTATGCTTTGTGTTAAGCAAGTTGCTCATGAGAGAGTTATATTGTTATAGAGATATGATGCTATGTCTCTATAATTATATGGAGTGAATGTTGATTCTTGCTAACTACACTATGTCTACTGGGATACAAGATCTTCACTTAGCCAGGTGTCTAATGCCCTACTAACTACTGCCTTAATAATAGGATTATACTATCACCTCAAGGAGAGGATCCCTACTCTAGATAGCCTTTTAGAAGTAACTGTCACTCCTCTACATATATCACTCACAATGGAGCATAGCACAAGGTTTATACTAAGAACAGTACAAGTATCTACTAAACATTGCTTGATTGTGAGATCAAGTCTCAGTGCCAATATCCAAGCTTGGTACTGTACTTCCACCTGCAGTTCCTAACTGACTACAAAGTCCCCTTAAGCCAAGAGCCTAGCTATATATGGAGGTGGCTAGTAATCATGATGGCTACTAGCTAAGAGTTGATAAAGATGAGAGTAAGATTGAGCAAGGTCCAAGGCAGATAGTGCTCTTGAAGTGGAATTGAGTTCTGGTATAGCAACTTAGCCTAGATGACTTAATCACTCTCCAAGTCTGAGTTGACAAGAAGAACTTAATGAAGTTCCTATTAGATTTTCTATACTACTTATACAACTACTACATAATCTGTGTACTACTTTCCCATACTTATCATGTGACATCAATGTGACATAATTGCTGTGACTTCCTGTCATGTGACTGTGACACTTGTGATATGACACTTTCCCACACTTCTTATGTATAGTAAGTTCAAGAGAAAAGAAAAGAAATATAAATAATAACTTAGCCATTTTGCCAAGTCATGATATTTCAGGTCTGTTACTCTATAGAAGGTTGTTTGAGCAACCACTGTGTCTTGTCTTTTGACCAAGTAGGATATATGGTTCCAGTCTCCTCAACAACCCAACTACTTTACTTAGAACTCAGAAAAGTGCCATAAAATGACTCTTGAGCCCTTGAGATAGCAGCAAATGTCAGGATTCTATTGCTTTTTCTCTCAGATTCTCTGAGTGTTATATTGAAAATACAAACTAATGAGACTCAATTAAAAATAAATAAAAAAGAAAACTTTTTCTTCTTTTAGCCTCTCTCATATCTCTTCTCTATAACATTGCCATATGGACATGATAAACATCACCTCTCTGTCCTCTATGCCTACTGGGCATAACCATATGATCTTACTCTACCTCTATACTTCACTTATGCCCAACATTCTCTAACCTTTGGACCAGTTTTCTTCTTCTCTGAATATGATCTAGAAATATATGCAAGTGTATACAAGTATTAACAATATGTTTGTTGTCCAATGGTACATCTGCTTCTTGACTAAGTCTAGCAATAATAGGATCACTAGTTACTGATAAACTTTTGATCTGTCATCTTAGTGTTATATTAGTCTAAGCCTGTTCTAGATTGAAATTATGTTGCATTTCAAAGATGTCCTTGAGTCTCTGAGTTCTAGAGTATTAATATTGATAGTCTGTATCTGAGAAACCTGATGCTAGCTCATCAGTCTTGTTTCCCAAGGTATATGCTATTCTAGTATGTGGCAGCTCAGCAACTACTTGATAGAAGTACCCAATCTTGGGTCTAGATTATGTCTGGGGCTTGTAGGAGGTCTCTAGAGTGGGTTCTAATAGTGAAATCCAGGGATATAATTTGTATTTCATGCTACATGAAAATTCACTAGTAGTATAATTATATAAGAATTAAGGAAGGAGATGAGTGAAAGAGAGCATTTACAATGCATATGAGCTCCTTCAAACTGACTATTATGTTTTTTGGGATGACAAATTTGCCAGCAACATTTCAGGTAACAATGAACAAAATCCTAAGAGACTTAATAAATGAAGAAAAAGTAGCAGCATTTGTAGATAACATATTAGTAGAAGCAGAGACTAAGAGGAGACACAATGAAATAGTAGAAGAAGTATTGAGGAGGCTAGAAGAAAACAACTTGTATGTTAAACCAGAGAAATATGTATAAAAAGTAAGAAAAATCAAATTCCTAGGAGTTGTCATAGAATCTAACAGAATAAAGATGGAAAAGAAAAAAGTAGATAGAGTATTAAGTTGGCTAGAGCTGAAGAACATAAAGGATATCAGGAAATTTCTGGGTCTTGCAAATTACTATAGGAGGTTTATCAAAAATTTTGCACAAATAGCTAGGCTAATAAATATGTTAACAAGAAAGAACATAAAATAGCAGTAAAGAAGCAAGCAGCAGAAGGCATTTGACAAACTCAAATGAGTCTTTACTACCAAACCAGTGTTAGTGGTCCTAGACCTAAACAAAGAGTTTAGGGTAGAGGCAGATATCTTAAACTATGCAACTAGAGAAGTACTGTTAATGAAGTGTTCTAACAAACTGTGGAGACTAATGGCTTTTATTTCAAATTTTCTAAGTAATACAGAAAGAAACTATGAGATACATGATAAGGAAATGCTAACCATAGTCAGATGTTTGGAAGCATAGAGGCACTTCTTAGAGAGAACAATGATTAAGTTCAAGATTTAAATAGATCATAAAAATCTTGAATATTTCATGAAGGTACAGAAATTAAACCATAGACAAGCAAGATGGGCACTATACCTATCAAGGTTTAATTTTGTGTTGAAACATGTTCTAGGAAGTAGGATGGGAAAGGTAGATAGCCTGAGTAGGAGGCCAGACTGGAAAGTAGAGATAGAAAAGAATAATGAGAACAAGATGTTGGTAAAGCCAGAATAGCTAAAAGTTAGAAGCACTGAGGAAGTAAAAGTTATTGTGAAAGGAATAAACTTGCTAAAGAAGGTAAAATGGTCCAAAGTAAAAGACAATGAAGTAGTAAAAGCAGTTGAGGAAATAAAATGAGTAGGAGTAAAAATGTTGAGAGACAAGGAATGGAGAAAAGTGGATAGTATCATGTATAAAGAAGGAAAAGTATATGTGCCAAAAGATGATAAGCTAAGGACAAAAATCATTAGACTGTACCATGATATGCCAGTAGGAGAGCATAGGGGACAACAGAAGATGGTAGAATTGGCCACCAGAAACTTCTGGTGGCTAGAAGTGATAAAAGAGGTGAAAAGATATGTGGAAGGATATAATGCTTGCCAGCAGAATAACAATTACACAAAATAACCAGCAAGAAAACTAATGCCAAATTCAATTCCAGAAAAGCCTTGAACATATATATTGGTAGACTTTATTACAAAGTTACCTTTAGCTTAAGGTTATGATAGTATTCTAGTAGTAGTGGATTAGTTAACAAAAATAGTCTATTTCATACCAACTACAAAGAAGATGTTAGCTGAAAGATTAGCACAGCTATTCAGGGATAATATATGGAAACTACATAGTCTACCTAAGAGCATTATATCAGATAGAGGACCACAATTTATGGCAGGAATAATGCAAGAGTTAAACAGAATGCTAGGAATTGAAAGTAAATTGTTGACAGTATTTTACCCTCAAACAAATTGTAAGGACTTAGTTATAATAACTTAATCCTACTCCTTATCCAAGTTGACAAGGAGAACTCAATAGAGTTCTTATTAGATTTTCTATACTACTTATACAACTATTACATGGTCTGTGCACTACTTTCCTACACTTATCATGTGACCCATTATGTGATGTCATGTGATGTGATACCATGACTTCTTGTCATATAATACTTTCCTACACTCTTTCTTGTGTAGCAAGCCCAAGGTAAAAGAAAAGAAATATAAATAATAACTTAGCCATTTTGCCAAGTCATGACACCACCCCTCTCTTAAGTTTCCTTGTTCTGAGAATTTTGACAACTCATAATATAGATCAACCATGTTGTCCATTTCTTTCTCATTTTCTTTTGTCCAGTCTCTGATTTCTAAGTTTTTCTGCTTGATTTCTTCTTTTTCTTTGATTGTCTCTAAGGTTCATCTTCTTCTTTCCCCTTTCCATTGCTTCCAATTCCATTCTAACCTTTTTCATGTCACAAACTTCATTTGGTCATATCTCCATCAATTCTTCAACAATTCCCATGGTCTCAATGGCATCCAAAAGTCCTTGAAAAGACCTTTTGATTAATACTAGTCACGTCTCAAGGCAATCAGTAATGGCTAAAATATTAAGTAGATCAACTAGTAACCACTATGTTACCATTTATTAAATTGCTAATATCTCAGAAACTGCCACAACCAATGCTTTGGTTCTAGGCTCAGCAGAAGCCTTTCTTATAATGCTCAGAATGAGCCTAGAATGACATTAAGGCAATTAATATTAGTAGAGATATGAAGACCTCAATGTTTGTACATAGACTTTATTAATTACCCATGAATAGTCATCTGTCCTTTTCTTAGAACAAAGGACAGCCTCCATAAGGTTAAGTTATCACATTTTCAAGTACAAAGGCACTACTATATATAGAACAATAGATAGTAACATGTGATGCTCTGTTCTAGTACATAGACTATTACTTTTCTGTATTTAAGAACTTATAGTCTGAGAATTAGACCTCAGACTTAACAACATCTCTTGTCTTTGTCTAAACTTTGCTTATAAGCGTCTTTTGAGTTTACCATTAACCAAATCATAATTAGTAAGTGGTCTTTTGTGATACCCTAATATTCTTTATTATATCTCTTATTTGACCACCCAAATAATTTCTTTGCTGTAAACCTTCCTGATAGTTTTCCCCTTCTAAATGTTCCCTTTTCTTTTTTCTACTTTCTTATATCTTCTATATCTCGCTGATACTCTTTTTTGAATTTTTCAATCACTTTTTTCACATTTTCCAGGCTTTCAGGTATTGGATTCTGCCATAAATCCTTTCTATCATACCAAGTATTTATCTTTTTCTTTTACTCATTGCTTATTTAGGATTCTCTCTACCTCCCACTCCTCTTCTCCTTCAATTATTATAGGAGCTAGTTACTTCTTTCTCTGTCCCTCTACTTGCTCTACATATCTATATATTTTACTAACATTGACTGCCAGTGAAGGGGGCAAAAGGGACTATTAGCCTGGCACAAGCTAAAGATACAGTACCAGGTCCCAATCACATGCTAAAGAGTTTGTGGAGATGAATCAAGAATGAAGGTATTAAAAAGAGAATATAGAAACTTAGTATAATAATTAAGGTAAAAATGTTTGGAAGGATTGTAAGCTCAATCTAGATTTTTCTTGCATGGTGTCTCTAAGGTGTTCACCTTTATACACCATAACAAGCTTACTATCAAAGTAGTTAGTAAACTACTTATGGGCCTTACCATACTCAATCAAGCTCTAATTCGTACCCCCATACCAAACCTTATGAATATGATACAATTTGAGTCAATTATTAGCTAGGCTTTTTAGGCCTACTACTCCATAGAAAATTGTCTGAGCAACCGCTGTGTCTTGTCTCTTGACCAAGTAGGATATAGAGTTCTAGTCTCCTTAACAATCCAACCATTTCACTTAGAACTCAGAAAAGTGCCATAAAATAACTCTCGAGTCCTTGAGATGGCAGCAGGTGTCAAGATTCCCTTGCCTTCCTCTTAGGCTCTCTGAGTGTTATATTAAAAGTACAAACTAATGAGACTCAATTAAAAATAAATAAAAAAGGAAACTTCTTTTTCTTCTAGTCTCTCTCATTTCTCTTCTCCATGACATTGCCATGTGAACATAACAAATGTCACCTCCCTATTCTTCATGTTTACCAGCTATGGCCATGTGTTCCTACTCTATCTCTATACTTCACTCCTGTCCATTATTCCCCAAACTCCAAACTGGCTTTTTTCTACTCCAAATACAGTCTAGAAATACATGACAGTATATGCAAGCATCAGCAATACGATTGTCGTTCAGTAGTACATCTGTTTCTTAACTGAGTCTAGCAGTGATAGGATCACTAGTTACTGATAGACTTTTGATCTGTTATCTGGATGTTATATTAGTCTAAGTCTGCTCTAGATTAAAATTATCTTATATTTCAAAGATATCTCTAAGCCTCTGATTTCTAGAGTTTTAACATTGATAGTCTGTATCTAAGAAACCTGATGCTAGTTTATTAGTCTTGCCTCCCAAGGTATATGCTATTCTAGTATGTGGTAGCTTGGCCACTACCTAATAGAAGTACCCAATCTTGGGTCTAGATTATGTCTGGGACTTATAGGAGATTTCTAGAGTAGGTTGCAATAGTGAAATCTAGGGGTATAATTTGTATTCCATGCTACATTTTTGCAGAAAATTCTCTAGCAGCATAACACTAGGTGTATCCTTACTATACTAGGTAGTTCTAGTTCAATCATGTTTGATAATACAATCTTCTTTATCTTGTAAGACCCAACAAATCTTTTTATCAACTTTTCTATTCTTCTCCCAATTATCTAATACTTTAGATCCTTAGTGCTCAACAGAACTAAGTCTCCTACTTTATAGTTGTCAACCTCTGCTCTTTTCCTATCAGTATATTTCTTCATCTCTTTTTGTGTTTTCCCTAGCATTGCTTTTGTCTTCTCTTAGATCTCTTTTATTTTTGTCACAAATCTTTCTGCTCTCTCATATTTCCTCTTTTTCCTTCCCTCAAATCCTATTCTCAGATCTTGTCCATAATTTGCCTCGAAAGATGACATTCTAGTACTTGAGTGTGCTTTATTGTTATATACAAACTCTACTGTTCCCAACCATTCTGGCTACTATTCTTGCCTATGATCAATAAACATTCTTAAGTATTGTTCCAACTCCTGATCCATTCTTTCTATTTGTTCATCTGTTTGAGAGTAGAATACCGTCAATATCTTACTTTCAATCTCCAACATCCTATTCAACTCCTGCATCAATCCTGCTGCAAACTGCAGTCTTCTATCTGATATGATACTCTCAGGTAAACTGTGCAATTTTCACACATTGTCCCTGAATAACTTGGCTAACCCTTCTGCTAATGTTTTCTCTGTAGTTGGTATAAAATAGACCATTTTTGTTAATCTATCTACTACTACTAAGATAGAGTTGTATCCCTGAGCTAATAGCAACTTTGTAATAAAATCTACTGATATATGTATCCAAGGTTTTTTTGAAATAGAATTGGGCATCAATTTTCTAGCTGGTTGTTCTGTGCAATTTTGTTCTGCTGGCAAGCATTGCATCCTTTTACATATTACTTTATCTCTTTAGTAATTCCTGGCCACCAAAAGTTTTGAGTGACTAGTTCCACTGTTTTCCATTGTCTCCCATGTCCTCCTACTAGTATGTTATGGTGTAACCTAATGATCTCTGCTCTCAATTTGTTGTCTTTAGGTATGTAGACTTTTCCCTCCTTATACATAATGCCATTTCTTTCCACTCTTCATCTCTAAATATCTTTATCCCTGTCCGTTTCATTTCTTCAACAGTTTTTACTACTTTCTCATCTTTCACTTTAGACTGTCTTACTTTTTTGAGTAAGTCTACTCCCTCTACAATGATTTCCACTGTTTCTGTCCTCCTCATTTTCAGCCATTCCAGTTTTACCAATATTTCATTCTCATTATCTCTTTTTACTCCTACCTCCTAGTCCAGTCTCTTGCTTAGACTGTCTGCTTTTCCCATCTTACTCCCTAGAACATGCTTTTAGCCTAAAATTGAACCTAGATAGGTATAAAGTCTATCTTGCTTGTCTCTGGTTTAACTTCTGTGCTTTCATAAAGTATTTAAGATTCTTGTGATCAATCTAAATCTCAAACTTAACTACTGCTCCTTCCAGGAAATGTTTCCACACTTCTAAACATCTGATTACTGCTAGCATTTCTTTGTTATGTATCTTATAGTTCCTTTCTGTATTACTTAGAGATTTTGAAATAAAAGCAACTGGTCTTCACATCTCATCTGAGCACTTCATTGAGAGTACTTCTTCAGTTGCATAATTTAAAGTATCTACTTTAACCCTAAACTCTTTATCTAAGTCTGGTGCTGCTAATACTGGTTTTGTTGTAAAGACCTATTTGAGCTTATCAAATGCTTGTTGTTGCTTTGCTCTCCATTGCCACTTTATGTCCTTTTTTGTTAACATATTCATTGGTCTTGCTACTCAAGTAAAATCTTTGATAAACCTCCTATAATAATTTGCAAGGCCTAAGAATTTTCTGATATCTTTCACATTTTTGAGCTCTAGCTAACTAGGTACTCCTTCTACCTTTTCTTTTTCCATTTCTATCCCATTGGGTCCTATAATGACCCCTAGGAACCCTATCTTCCTTACTTTTCACACATGTCATGACTTGGCAAAACGGCTAAGTCAATATTTATTTCTTTTTCTTTTCTTTTCTTTTATTTTCTGATTATCATTTTTCTTTTTATTTTTATTTTATTTATTTTCTTATCGATAGATACATAAGAGAAAAGTAACTCATAGGAAAGCATGGGATAAAAGGAAGGGTTAGGGTTACTCTTCATATATAAATAATGTATAGAATCCAATGGGAACTCTATCGAGTTCTTTCTGTCAATTGCTAATAAAAGAGCAGTTGGCTTAATTCTGGCTCAGGAGTTGGCTCACTGACAACACACTTTTCTAGTTTGACATATAAGTCATTTTCCTCTAACCTTCTTAATATTTCCTCCACAATTTCATTATATCCTTCCTTAGTTTCTGTCTCTACTAACACATTATCTACAAATGCTGTAACTTTTCCTTTGTTAGTTAGGTCTCTCAAAATTTCATTTATTATCACCTGAAATATAGCTGGTGAGTTTGTCATTCCAAAGAACATCACAGTTAGCTTAAAAGAGCCTATATACGTTATAAATGCTCTCTTTCACTCATCCTCTTCCTTAATTCTTATATTATTGAATCCCTACCTCAGATCCATTTTTGTGAATACTTTCTTGCTACTTATGTTATCTATTAGGTCTGTAATTAGTGGTAGTAGGTAATTGTTTTTCACTGTCTGATCATTCAGATTACAGTAGTCTATTACCATTCTCTTACTTCTATTCTTTTTGCCCACAAAGAATACTGGTGATATCTAAGGTGATTTTGAAGGTCTAATGTAGTCTTTCCTCAATTGGTCTTCCACAAAGTTTTGGACTTTCTCTCTCTCATTTTTGGACAAGGGATAAATCCTTTCTTTCCATAGCTTGAATGTCTCTTTGAGATCTATAGCATGATCCCAAACTTTCCTTGTTGGCATCCTCTTTGACTCCACTTTCCCAAATATCTTCCTCCACTTCAGGAATTTTCTTAGGACTATTTTCTCAATTTTCCTGTGGTCCTCTTCAATTTTCTCCTCTCTTTCCCAGTTCTCTTTATCATCTATTACCTACCTGATGATTTTCTCTTCTTCTAGAGTTGCTACTCTCTTTCCTCTCTTTTTCTTTTCTTTCTTTTTTGATTTTATCCTACTATACAAGGGTGAATATCTCATTATTTTAACTTCTCTAGTCTTCTAGTTTATTTCAGGATTGTGTACTGCCAGCCATGGCATTCCCAAGATTATCTCTGTTTTTTCCAAATCGTATATATCTATCCTCATTCTTTTCATATGGTTTTTATAATAAATATTCACCTCTACCTAGTGAATAATTGCTCCTCCACTATTATTTGTCTCATCTACATTCCTGACTGCTATTGGTCTTTCTAATTTCTGTAGTTTGAACCCATGCCTAGCCATCATCCTCTTGTTCATAAACATCCCTGTGGTACTACTGTCCAAGAGTACTTTTATAGTTATACCTTTATGTGTATCCAACTTTTCTATTCCAATATTCAACCATACTTCTCTTAGCATCTGGAAAGTTCTCTTGACTTCCCTTCAACTATCCTCCTCTCTTGCTATGCCTTCCAGCTCTCTTAGCTGTGCACTGCTTTGCTGTACTTTTCCCTCTATAGAGTATACCGCCCTTTTCTCTACTATCTTTGAACATCTATACTATTTTATTTCTTCCAGCTGCCTTCTCGAAATTACCCCCTATTCTCTATTTTTCTCCACATAATATTTCTGCTTTTCATATATTTTGCATACCAAGTACGACACTACTACCTCCTTGGTATATTATCCTAACTCTCATAGGCATACCTCATCGAGAATGCCCTCTCTATAGTGCTCTTGTACTTTTTGTTATAAAACATGTACTAGATTTCTCTTTCATCCCTCTCACTGCACTTCTCATAGCTTGATCACACATGCTACTTCTCTTTCCTCAATTCTCCTTAGCTTTTTTTACTGTGCCTTTTGTGACATTGCCACATGGACTGCTATTTTTTCTGCTTCTCCCTTCTTTACCCTTTTCCATAGTGGACACTCCTTACACTTATATTCCTTTTTGCCACATTTAAAACACTCAACTACCTAGCCACTCTCTTCCATTTCTTGCTTTCTTACTTCTACTTCACATCTTATCACTCTACTTACTAGCACTTTAAATTCATTTTGAGGAACCAATTTTCTCTTTTCTCTTCCTTTCTAATTCCTGCAGTTTTGGGCCAGGTGCCCAAACTTTCTACAACTGAAACACAACTTCCCTTTCCTTCCTTCAAGTTCTTTCCTCAGTTTGGTGAGAGAACATTTTTGTTTGAGCATGCTGCTCATCAAGTTATTGTATTGGGTTAGAGATATTATGCTATGCCTCTGGATATAGAAATAATATTAGGTCTTACTATATAAACTATATTTGCTGGGGCACAAGATCTTTACCTAGCCAGAGTTCTACTACCTTACTTACTACTGCCCTAATACTATGGTTAGACTATTACCTCACAGGGAGGATCCTTGATCTAGATAGCTCCTTAAGAGATAACTGTTACTCCTCTGCATATACTTAGTCACAATGGGCCACAGCACGAGGTTTATACCAAGAAAAAAACAAGTATTCTACTAAACACTGCTTGATTGTGAGGTCAGGTGTTATGAACGTCGAGTGGGATTACAATTATTATCAGCCATAGTCTGATAATGAATGGTTAGTAGATGAAATGATGGCAATGCTAGACGAGGACATTATTATGTACTAATGCAAAATAATGTCTGAGGACTCTAGGAGACGATGGACTCACAGAATGGACAGGACTCTTCAGAGAAATCTCAGACTATCTTTCCTTCTATTCTTGAACCTGTGCTAAAATAGGACAACACTAGACTAACCCATTATTAGACACTGACTCGACTTGTTACCCTTACTCACTTCTGTCACTAGACTGTCACTTAACTAGTCACCTATAGTTACAACTAGTGTTACCACATTGTAACATAGTCACAATACCTAGTTAGAATAAATACAGACCAGAAAGAGAAGGGAACAGCAAGTTTTCTCTTTCTGTATTCCCTCTGTAAAATCTTACTCTAAGGAATTGGTACTCTTACTTGTCTTAGGACAATCTCAAGGGTGCTACTCAAAGTCTTGTTGACATTTCTCCTCTGATATAACTTCACTGAAAACCTTAACTGGATCCTTTAAGAAGGAGTGTGAAGATATCAAGTATTAGATATAGGCTTCAAGTTGAAACGCATATTCAACTGTAAGGTCTAGAGTCTTAACATCAGGTCTCAGTGCCAATACCCAAGCTTGGTACTATACTTTCATTTGCAGTCCTTAACTGACTATAAAGTTCCCTTAAGCCAAGAGCTTGGCTATATATAGAGGTGGCTAGTGGTTGTGATGACCACCAGCTGAGAGTTGATAAAGATAAGAGTAAGATTAAGCAAGGTCCAAGGCAGACAGTGCTCTAGAAGTGGAATTGAGTTCTAGTGTAAGGACTTAGTTGTGATAACTTAATCTCACTCCTTATCTAAGTTGACAAGAAGAACTCAATAGAGTTCCTGTTAGATTTTCTATACTACTTATATAACTACTACATGGTCTGTGCACTACTTTCCTACACTCATCATGTGATCCTTCATGTGACATAACACTTTCCTGTACTCCTTCTTGTGTAGTAAGCCTAAGGTAAAAGAAAAGAAAAGAAATATAAATAATGACTTAGCTGTTTTGCTAAGTTATGACACAGATAGACAAACAAAAAGGGTAAATCAGAAGTTAGAATAATACCTAAGAATTTTCATTGACCATAGGCAAGAACAATAGTCAGAATAGTTAGAAACAGTAGAGTTTGCATATAATAATAAAGTGTACTCCATTGCTGTTATGCTGCCAGTAAATTTTCTGCAGAAATATAGCATGGGATACAAATTAAAACCCCTAGATTTCACTATTAGAACCTACTCTAAAGACCTCCTACAAGTCCCAGACATAATCTAGACCCAAGATTAGGTACTTCTATTAGGTAGTTACTAAGCCGCCATATACTAGAATAGCATATACCTTGGTATCACACTATTGATGGGGATCAAAGGGAATTGATCACTATACAAAAGTAATAACAAATGGAAATTTAAAAGATCTCTGAGATGTCTCACAATTGTGTACTAAATAAGTAGGCACTGGAGAGATGATCAAATATAAAAGAGAGCTTAAGAACAAGGGGGATAGAGGGGTGCAACTCAAAAGACTGAAAGAAATGATAATAAAGTGTTTATGAATCTACTTGAGGTAGATCTCATTATAATAGGCTTTCTAAGATGCGCATTCATCTCACATTGTGACACTACTGCCCTTACCTAGTCTAGTAGTCTGGCTCACCATCAATACAGCAGAACTATTTAGAACTCCTGTGCTATCATGTAGGTTCTTCTTCAGCTGACCGTACAACTGGAAGCCAACTCCAATAACACATAGCAAGCTATTAACTCCTAGCATAAGCAAATGCCCAAGTCTGTTAGGGCTCGAATTCCCATCGAGGGAGAGTTTTAGTGGGTTTTTGAAATTAAAAGAGGACTCTTCAGAAAGCTAGAGACTCAGTCACTCAAAATAGCTATTAAGCTCTAGAGCAACAGAAAGGGATGATGATGGGGTATGATGCTTGAGTTCCCCTCTGTGCCCTAGAGTATTTTATTATGATTACAAAGCAAAGAGACAACAAAGAAAGTGAGACAAAGAAAACCTCCAAATTCCTAATTCTAGCAAGGCTGTAATGATGGTACGGCACCTCTCCCAGACACCGACTAACCGCTCTCTGATATTCTAATCCTACTCCGGGAACCCTTCCTCGCACAATAGTTAGCCCTTGGGCACCTCAACAGACCGTAGACAGAGATGACGGTCTTGAGCCGTCTTGTTCTCGTGCGCATTCCCTTTGTCTAATCTCCCTACTACTTCTCTCCTCAGCTTTCCAGTTCTTCCTCTTACCTCTCCTATGCATTCCCACTCTTCTACCCTCCAGTTTCCTCCTACCGCCGTTACGAGGCGACTTCGCGATGGTACGACTCTCTTGATCTTGCTATAATTAGCCATCAGTGATGATGGCCCAAATCTGATTGCAACTCTTCTTTAAATAGGGCCGTCGGCAGCTACGGTATGATGTCGTTCAGATCACGTAGTCTGTTCTAAGTTCGCTTCCGTCCTCGAGAGCACTTCTAGAAGGGAAATCCGTTAGGAATCTGATACGGGGCACCTGGGCAAGTGTCTATGAGGCGTTGTTACGCCGCTAGAGAATTTTCTGTGGAAATGTAGCATGGGATAAAAGTTATAACCCTGGATTTCGCTATTGGAATCCACTCTAGAGACTTCCTACAAGCCCCAGACATAATCTAGACCCAA
>Ga0153962_1000051_pt1 | contig 19222 bp, 19 predicted proteins | sample TSFL046MetaG_FD_106657 | JGI IMG/M metagenome (GOLD analysis project Ga0153962, IMG submission 106657) | Attine ant fungus gardens microbial communities from Florida, USA - TSFL046 MetaG | ecosystem: Host-associated > Fungi > Mycelium > Unclassified | place: USA: Florida, Withalacochee...
CATTTTCTTTATTTGTATCTTTTTTTAATTATTTTTTATTAAATTTGTGGCCCTTTTTATTTTTTATTGGGTTATTTTAAGAGATTTATTTTTGCAATTTTAGTTTTTTTTCCAATAAATATTTAAAATTTGGAGTATATTTATTAAACGGAGAATAGTATAGCTAATAAATAATATTATCTAATTGGGAACTAAGTTAGAAAGTATCCTCTTAAGAGAAAATGAGAATTAAAAACAAAAAATGTAAACCCTCGGCTGCAAAAGGTTATGGATTTTAATCAACAACGATAAAAATGGCTTTTTACAAATATAATCATCGTTTATCCAAAATATAAACATAGTCTTAAATAACCTAGATAACTTGCATCAATTAATAGTAAACTTATAAGTGAACAATCTAGGATTGGCATCTATATTTAGTGATGTAGGTTCAATTTATTTCCCTGTTATTTTAGATTATAGAGGAATATTATACTGTATTACATAATACTTAAATTATCAAGGTATATAACTATCTAAAGGTTTAATAGAATTTAGTAAAGGATAAAACAAATAACATAAGAAGATGCTATAGATGCTATTAACTACTTAAAAATATTTGGTGCTAACTGTTTTATTTAAAAATCTATGAAAAATCTTAAATATATAGAATAGCCAGGGTTTAACCTAATTTAGAAGATATTATCAATTTCGATAATGGTATTTTATTAAAACAAAAGGTGAGAACAAACCTTTATTGAAAACAAAAGTATGTTGAAGCATTAAAAATAACAGTAAATAATTTACCTAGCCATCTTTAAGCCTGTTGTAATGGTTTTCAGCAATTCAGTTTATTATTTGATGATCTTTCATTAGCTACAGAGCTAAAATTAAATTAATCTAAAATGAGGCCTAAAGATTTGTAAGCCTTTATTGGTTTAAACTAGTTAGTTACAAATTATTTTTTTTGATAAATTAGAAGAATTTAAACTAGTTAAAATAAGTGCAGAAGATCAAGAAAGTTATGAAAAATTTACCTAATTTAGATATTTTCCGATGTTTAATTAAACAAGCTGTTATAGCTATACCTTATATTGCCTCTGCTTCTTTTATTATCGAGTATCTTAAAGGATCAAAAGAAAAATCCTAACTTAATGATTTAGAATTAAACAAAAAGGGGACAGATAACAAAAGATTTTTACACATATGAAATGAAAGCCCAAAGCCAATAAAATGAGTCCTCTTTAAGTAATAAAAACTAAGAAAAGCTTTAACTATTTCAATATTTTTAGATTATCCTAAATTGTCTGCTTTATCGTAATATTTTCGTGGAAAGGTGTAGCTAATGTTTCAAATAAATTAAAAATAGCTATCCCTTGGTATTTACCAACTTGTTTAGTCATTAACCAACAAATTTTCGGAAAATAAATTATGAAAGTTAAAGCCTTCTCATACACTAAAAATATCTTAAACCTTTTAATTAAAAAGCCCATTAATAAGCAAACACTCTTATGCCTAATATTAAACACTCTCTTGATGGTGCAAGCTTATTTATCGTTAAAAATTTAAAGAATTAGAGAATCTATCTTTCTATTCAATTCATGATTGCTTTTCAGTTCCCTGTAATAAAGTTAATCTTTTAACTGGATTAATAAAAAATTGCTTATTGTAATATTTATTCATATAAAAAAATACTTACTTGATTTTGATGCTATTATTAAATCTTATGGTGCAGATGCAGTATCCTTTGATTAAAATGAAAGTAACTTAAAAGTAAAAATCAATGATGAAATAATTCAAATTCCTTCTATTAATTCAGTAATACAAAATACAAAATTTTAAATTAACTTAGAAAACAGCAAATACCTAATCCATTAGAAAAAATTTAAAAAAACTAATAAAAAGAATAATCTTAAATTTTAATTTAATTCTTTATTTGGGCCTTGCGCTTACTCGAGATTTAGAAGAATTTATATTCATAATTAGATATTAAAAATCTTCTATTTAAATAATAGCACATAAAAAACTAACAATACTATATTAAATTAGAAACACTTAATTTATGTTAGTAAACCTTGATTATATTTTTTAAATTTGAGCGAAGCTAATAATGTTATATTAATACAAATACAAATACAAAACCGACTTAATTAAATTACAAATCTTATATTATATATTTATCTATATTAACTGTTACTTGCGGCTTACAAAATTTATTATTATCATTGTTAGTATTAACTTAATGATGACTATTTTCACCTTAATTATTATGATGATCAGCTCCGGATCGGTATTATGAATGTTTACCTTTATTTGGATCTTTTTCTCTTGTTCTTTTCTACAGAATTTATAACATAAAAAGTAGTATTTTCCAATAGTAACACCAGTTATAAAACCTTTAGTTAATTTCTTAACAATATTACTAGTTTTATTAAATCAAACATGTTGGGATCATTTTGCTATATCACAAACTATGCGGAACCGAGGTTATATTGTTCTGTATAACGAATTTTACCTTTCATTATTAGAATACTTCCCAAATCTAAAAAGTCTTATTCGTCCGTTCAATACATAGCTCTACGATTATAGATATAATCATCTTTACTGCATATGTTAAGTAATATTGAGGCTTATTGTTTTTCCTAATGCCCTTTTTTTATCTTAACACAGGTCGCTTAACGTTGACGCTAACTTTTTAGTCTCTTCTGTTTCTTTGGTTTATTTTTTTTTTACTGTACCTGCGTGAGGGATAGTAGGTGAACAGTTATCGATCGAAGTTTGGTTCAGCCTAAATTTAGTTGTACTTCTCTCATACATTTTTTTCTAAGTTGCCTATTAAAACATACTTCCAGGTCATATAGACTCTACAGTCTGGCCACAGGAATCGTTGAGTTATTAATTGTGGACGCCTTGCCTTTTGTCGCATAGGTTATATTTAACGCTTGTTGAACTCAATTAAAAGTAGTCCTCTCACATGCAAGGTTGGTAAGTTTTAGCCTGTGGGTCATTTTACTCCGCCGCGGTTTCTTGCCTTTTAGGTATGCGCGTTGGCATTCTATTAGCGTGGACGATTATTTTTATACGGAGTCCCGAATAATCTTAGATTTTAACTTGAGGTCGCTAATTCGCTTCTACCTGTGCGATATTTAATTATTTTTGTTTGTTTGGTTTTTTTAGATTGGGTGATTCGGAGCTAATTCTACTAATGCAAATTTCCTTAACTGAGGTATTTGTCCTTGTATCCTTGCTTAAATTTAAAGATAAAAGTAGGGGTCGTTAAGTAGTTACTCGACGTTTATTAATTCTAGAGGTTAATCTTATCTTACGACAATTACGGGCAGATAGGATATGTATCCCACTTTCATAACCCTTAGTTAACTGCCATAGGATTAGTTTGTCTTCTGGTTTAAATTAAACCTAGTTGTGCTATAAATTCCAACCTATTTATTCGATCCTTAAATCTTAAAGTTTATATCCCCCGGCCCCTATTCATTTTTGATTATCTTTAATTTTCTATTAAAAAGTTATAAAAATAATGCGAAAAACAAAACAAAAATTATACACATGAGTGGCTAGAATATTCACAAGACTTATATGATCAAGTATTCCCAAATCAAATTATTACTAGTAATTTAAGTCAAATTTGGAATGCCGTATTGTCAATTTTACTAGATAATCAATATATAATGATTCAACTTAAAGTGCAGTTTTATACTGGTGATATATATTCATTTGTTTTAAAATTCAGTTGAAGGTATTAGGATATTACATAAATACCTATACGGAACCGGCTCATGATATTAATATTTGCAAACCGTAATGATATAATTTATTAAAAAGAAAACGGTATAATATAAGTAGGCTTAACTTATTGGGCCAATGCTTATTTCAAGGATTAAAATCATAAATTTTATTAAAATCAAAATCATAATTTTATGAATTATACTAATCAATACTATGAAGGCCTGATAATAAATTAATTAATAATATTAATAAGGATATTTAAAATAAATTAGTATATAAATCTATTAGAAAAAACAAAAACAAAAAACAAAATAGGTAGCTAAAGATAAAAGGTAAAAATACCTAGAAATAGAATTAGATTTACTATATGACACTATAATTATTTATTGGTAAAGAAAATTACCTTCAGCTCTTGTTGGTGTGCCACATAAAACTAAATGGAGTGGATGGTTTAGACCCCTATTGGACGTTACATTTCATTAAATTTTACTGATCATGACCAGTTGAAATACTGGTTAAAAACAAAAAAGATCAGGTTTAAGCTTTGGGTTATTATAAATTCCATCCTGCTATTGATTCGCGAAAGGCTAAAATGGGGAAATTGGGAGGTGGTTTATACCGATTACTACCATACCTGTCCCTAAATTTTATTTAGTCTAGCGAAAGCTAACCTTCGTATAAAAGACAGTTCACATGTCAACATTAAACCACTCTATGGAATGTTGCTCGCTCAAATCATAAAGCGTTCGCAGCATTTTTATAAGTTTTACAGGGTACACTGTTAGATAAGGGGGTTTATAACTTATATTATCGCTATAACTATTCTATTATTATTATAGGGGAAGATCGATAAGACGGCCATTCTATATTAAAGGTGAAGGTTAAAGCCTGAAAACCACCCCTATTATAGGTTGTTCCTTTATACAAGTCTACTTCTCTCTATAAAACCCTGTTAATATAGGAATACAAGATGTTGTCCAGCTGGACTAACTTTAATCAAGCCTTTGGTAATAATATTATTAATAAAGACAGGGGCAAGACAGGTGAAAAAGAAAAGGCAAGCGGTAACACGAAGGATACCAAACTGCGATTTGGGCTAATAAAACAGATATTAGACTGCTGAATTCAGTAAGCCTTATTCAGGTTTAACGAACGGAACCAGATTGGTGAGACACTATTACTAGAACTATAGTAAAATACTAGATAGGAATAAACCCTGATTCGATTTACTTAAAATACGGGAATTTAATGAGATTTATAATATAGTTAAAGCTAAACAATGTAAGCTATCTAAATTAGCCGAGTTAGAAGGGATAATATCTAAAAAGTTCATGAATTTAAGACATTGTTATCTAAATCCGGGGACTTTAGAGTACAATCCCTTTACCTTCTGATAAGAAAAGCAGGATCAAAAACACCCGGGATTGATAAAATGACATTAAACTATAATGTTGGCCGAATTATGGTTGATGTAAGTGAATTTGTAAGAGATACATTGAAAAATACTAATATTTACAAACCTCAAGCTATATATAAAGTATAGATATCTAAACACGAAAATTTACCGTTAGTATTCCTTTTTAAAAGATAGACCAAAGGGTGCAAACACTAATGATTCTAGTTTTACTACCTCTAGTTGAATTAACTAGCGAACCCCAATAATTATGGTTTCCGACCTTACATATATTGTAAAATGGCGATCGGTGCTGTTAAAGCTAACCTGATGTCTCTGTACCCTGTGAAATTAATTCCAATTTAAGAAAGGTATATTAGCTAAAACTAAAAATAAAAACATAGTTGCAGGTAGCACTCTATAGCAGCGAAGGACAAGTATATTTTATATGCTGTTTATGACATTAAAGGTTTCTTTGATAATATCAATCATGACTGGATAATGGTAAATGTTTTTTTTTAACTAAATTTAGTTGTGAAAACCTGCTTAACCGCCTATTTTATAGATGAAATTAAAACAATTGACCCTGTATCAGGAACACCACAAGGTGGAATCCCTACGATAGTTAACATGACGCTAAACAGACTAGAGTAACAGGTATATACCTCATTCCGAGTATCTAATAAGGACATAGTTATTAGTGTAAAGGCTACTTATAAAGTAACAGAATTATACTAGGAGTAAACTATTTTAGGTATGCTGATTATTTAATCGTAAAAGCTAGTAGTAAAACAATAGTTATCAACTATATTAAACCAGCCATATAACAGTTTATAAAAGAAAGAGGTCATTGGTTATCTCCTCATAAAAATAAAAGATTAAAATTAAGTAATAAAGGACCATAGCTAGATTTACAAGTACAACATACTATAAAAATGTACAAATGTATGTATGTACTTATACGAAAATGTAACACCAGTTACTAACCATCACTAGAGTTAATTTAAATACTATTTAATAGTTAATTGATTTAACTAACCCAATTATATATTACTAATTCTAAATTAGGTTATTGAATAATACTTGTATAGCATTGGCTGGCTTTTGTATTGCTACCATAATTATCAAATTCTAAGATAAGTTCTTCTTGTCGAATATTTATTAAATTTAAATATAAACGAATAATTATCAATAAGTCTAATTCTTAAAACCTAGATCTTAACATTGTTAGCAGATTTTGTCTGATATTGTTAAAAGGTAATGTTTTGTATTTAAGTTACTTAACTATAAGGATGGTATGGCCATATCAATACCAATACTTGTATTCTATTTGTTTACCATCTACGTCTATTTGTTGAACTAAATTTTTATTAAAAGGACTTAAGAACTTTTGTTTATACGGAACTATGTTATATATATTGATAGATTATTTTTATTCAGCATTGTTTTTTCTTGTGTGGACTAGCTATTTTTGATTGTTAACTTTAATTAACCATTTGTTTTATTTCTTTTATGCTTTGGACACATTTTGTAATAGCTATAGGTATTATTTTATAATTATTGAAATTTATTGGTTTTCATTTAAATTTTATTTAGATTATACGTATATTAATTATATTTAATAATTACTTTTGTTTTAGAGTATTTTAGTAATGAGCTATTGTTACACTTTACGTTAATTTATATATTTGATTTTAGTTTACTTTATTGTTTATTTTGAATTGATAATGTTATATTCCGATTATTCTATTAATATTTATTAGTAATTTATTTATTTTTATTTATTTACGATACTTTACGTAGTTTAATTATTTTGACTCAATTGCTACAGTTGTAAAACCCAATTAGATTGATTTTAATTTGTTTTATTAATTTATTAGATTATGGTTTTATTGATCTATTTGCAATATCTCATATGTTTTACTTAATTTAAGTTACTTCAAGTTTTATATTACTATCTGGTGCTTAATTTTATATATAAATTGGAATGTGAAGAAAGATTAAATTCTATTTAGTTGCTGAGGAAGAAAGATTAAATAGAATTTAATTAATACAAATAGTAATTAGGAATGACTCTTATTTATGTTATTATTCTAATAGATAGCTTGATTATTAACTAATTGCTTAATTCAACTAAATTAAATAATGAAAGTAATTCAAATCACATAGTAAAGAACTAGTAACTGAATCCTTTAATCAAATAAAAATTAATTAAGTCAGTAAAGATAGTGAAATAGATAAGTAATTGAAGCCCTCATGTTTGAAGATAATTATTTTTAAAATAAGATATTGGTAACTAGTGAATAAAGCGAGAGTTAAAATAAGTAAAATATGGAATTGAACCATCATTACTTGCATATGAGACAAGAGTTTTAACCTATTAAACTATCAAAGCTCATACTCGATATGATTCATTCAAGGATGAAGGGTGATACTTTAACTCCTAAGAAAAGCACCACAAGCATGCATTTTACCTATTTAAATTACGATCATCTTAATCTAAGTTACTTAACAACTCAAATCATACCTAAGTAAAGTTAGATGAAAGAAAAGGGATAGTTTGATTAGTAAGTAAGAAAGTAATAATCTCAATTAAGTATAAGAAAGACTAGTGGTCTTAATGAATGAACGATGGCTTGTAACAAGGAGTCTTCACTATGTGCAATGCTCTTTTGTTAATTTCAAAAATAAAACCGAAAACTCAGATAAAAATGCAAAGAAATAGTACTCAAACTCCATAGTGTTCTAATGAGCTTATTTCAGCACAATAAGGTAAAACAGTTGAAACCTCAAGATAAAACGGTAAGAAAATAATAGCTATCAAAATGAAAGACACAGTTAATGCAATTCTTGACTGTTGAAAACTAGTGAACCCGCACTCAAATGGGCCTGTTTTCTCAGCATACACGTCTCTTTTTCCTAAAAAAATGTTAGTAATTAACAATAGGGAACATAAGCAATGAACAATGATGAAATAAAGCTTAATGCTTAAAAAGAAAAACATTAGAGATAAAGGTGAGAGAGAGCTACAATTAGAGCATGTTGTACTAAGGAATTAAAGTAACCACCATTTAGTAATATTAGTCATAAAATGAGAGATAAGAGATAAGTTACCGATTTACTTAAGATTGTTGCTTTATTACTTACTATTGAAGGCTCCGTCTCATTGATATTAAAACAGATCGTTATAATCATATAGGAGTAATAGACGGTTCTTATTAAACTACAAATAATTAGCATTAGGGATAGTCAAACTGAGCCATTTGATAAAGATGCAATTAATATCGTTAGTTTACCTTATAAGGCAACTAGATGAGGAATGCCAATTAATGATAAGAGACAAAATACGAAAGCAATAGGTAAGAACCCAATGTGTTTTAGTAGATTTCTTAATTGAGATACATATTCAATAGGTGAGTAGTTACTCATAGCGGCGTTACAATTAGAATAAGAAATATCGTTAGAAGTAGTGGTATAACCGATCAATAGATTGAGAAAAAAGATTGCAACATGAGTGAGGGCATACTGATAAAAGAAAAAAAGATAAGCAGTTAAGCTTTCAATTGAACGGGTTTCAATGAGCAATAAGAAATAACTGATATTCAATATGCCACTAAAGGCAAAAATGTTTTTAAAATGGAATAGGCCACCAATGCTAGCTATTAACATTGATAGAGCTGAAGTTAAGGCTACTATGTCGGTTACTACTGACTCAACCCCTAGTTCTAATTTTAAATTAAAGATGAGAGTTAAGATACTAATCTTACCATTAGGCTCACTCAAGCCGTAACATATGTTGGTACTATTGAATAGATATTAATTAGTCAGTTATGCATAGGAGCTGTTCCTATTTTAATTAATAGACCTAGTATCATACTACTAAAGCCTACATTAAGATTGGGATAAAAGTTATCGTGATATAATAAGCTAAACAAACCATCGAAAGAAGTGAGACCAGTAGCTGAGTAGAGAGAAGCACAACCAAAAAGGATTATTATTGATGCTAGACCAGCGATTAATAAGTAAGTTAGCCCCGCTCTACTTGAATAATATGATTCATTATTAAATGCAGTAATTAAATAAAAACTGTAAGATTGTAACTCTACTATCACAAACAATGAGATTAAATAATTTGTTAAGGGTAAGAATAATAGTCCTATCAAATTAAAGAGAATTAAAATTGAATATTCTTTCATTGGAATCGTTATAGAATCCAAATATTTGAACCTGTTACACTGGTTGCATTGAAGATTAATATCATTATTGTTATTGTTAGTATTAATAGTAAGATTCCCTCATTAAATGATGTTATTTTGAATTGTTCGTTTAATAAATTAAAACCAGCTAATTGTAAGGGGAACTTTAGAGTAAGAATAGAGATCAATAAAAGAGTAATAATAGTAATACGATGGTGTCACTTGAATGTTAAGTCATAATTATCAGTAATTGTTGAAAACACTAATAAAAATAAAATAGTTATTAGTAACATGAGGTTAGAGATGCTAATTTTAATCTTTAGTACTAATTTAATAGGTAATTCTTTAATTCAATATTTAGTTAGTATTAATAGAGTAAGAAGACCATAGGTTTAGTAATAAGTCATCAAAAGATTGTAATAATAGTTAAAGTATTAATATTAATTTAATTTTTAATTTTGAGTTTAATATAGAAATGACAGCTTGAATTGTAACTTATCATCTTAGATAAGATTATTGTTAATTAAGAACTAATAATGATTGCTTCAGTAGTAATTAATCTTGTCTCTACTTAATATTATTATAATAAGAAATGAGATAATAGTTTGAGTAGTAACTAATAACATGAGTGATTATTTAATTTTAATATTAATGAATTAAGGATGATAGCCTGAATAACAACTTATCACCTCTAATTCTTATTTTCTTATTTGCTTTCATTATTAAATAACTTAATTTCATTTTGATCTTTCTTATTAAACTGACTATTCTTATTTTATTCTTATTGATAGCTTGAATCGTAACTTATCACTCTATTAAATTAAATAAAATTAAATTAAATTAAAAAGATAGATAGATAGCTTCAATAGTAAGAAGTCAAGTCAGATTCTTATTTTTGTAATCAAAGTTAAATCAAAGTTAAATCAAAGTTAAATCATAGCTTAAGTAATAATTAATCACTCTATTCCTTTAATAAAATAATAGTATCATTGCTTAAGTAGTTATCTTTCTTGTCTGCTCATTCTTAATAATCAAAATTAAATCATAGCTTGAATAGTAATTAATCACTCTCTTTCATTCAAAAATTAAAAATTCAGTCAGATTAATGTGATAAATAATAATAGAACTCAATTCAGTAATTAGCATTAATATTGCAATATTAAGTTATATCATTCAAGTGTACCCTATTGTTCACTCTTTAATTTTAATTGATAGCTTGAATCGTTACTTATCATTCTGTATTTGATTAATTAAGTGATAATGATGGTTTCAATAGTAATGAATCAAGTCAGATCCTTTTCTTTGAATTAAAATTTAATCATAGCTTGAGTCCTAACTTATCACTACTAAGTTATTAATCTTTTTTCATTAATTAAGAATCAATAATGATAGCTTGAATCGTAACTTATCATCTAAACTAATATTTAATTATAATTACAAAACTTAATCTCAATCTCTATAGTTAAACTGACTCATTATTATTATTCAAATGAACTAATGAAACTGACTGATAATATTAATATAATATTAAAATAATAAGTTGATAGCTTGAATAGGTAGTTATCATTCTAAATTAAGAAAGAAAGGAATGATGGCTTCAATAGTAATAAATCAAGTTAAATATGAAATAAAAAATAAAATTGATAGCTTTAATCATAAGTTATCATATCAAATTAGAAAATCATTGCTTCAGTTATTAGTAATCTTAATTAAATTAGTTATTGATAGCTTTAATCAATAGTTATCTTGTCTATTCATATTATTAATTATTTAATCATTGCTTAAGTTAATAGTTCTCCATCTAAGAGTGTCAGAAAGAAATGATAGCTTAAGTAAGAAGTGATCGAGGATTAAGAACAAAAAATAGGTGAAGTATTAAATGAATGAACAGAAGGAGGTGTGTTAAGAGGTCAATCAAGTGATGCGGCTTTCACTGTGTTATTAAGGAATATTCTATTTGATTCTGTTAGATCGGGGGCTTGAGAGGTAAGTTATTGACTTACCATTTACTTTATTTTCTAATCCATTCATTAATTGATCATATATGATATATATGAATAGTGCTGAAGAGATAACTGATATGAGAGAACCTATAGAAGCAACATAATTTCATCCAAAGAACGCATAAGGATAATCGGGAACTATTCGAAATAGCCCTTGCAATCCTAAGAAATGCATTACAAATAAAGTGCAATTAACTCCTATGAACAGGACTCAATACTGAATTTGAGCTAATAATTCATTATACGCTAATCCTAAGATTTTTTTACTTCAATAATAATAACCCGCAAACAATGAAAAGAGTGCTCCCATTGATAAGAGTGAAAGTGATCAATAACAAAATAAGTATCGTGGAATGCAATGTCTAATACTGAAATAGCTAATAGTACTCCAGATAAGCCGCCAACTGTTAACAGTAATATGAATGCTAAGCCATACAGCATTGGAACTGTGAATTTAATCGATCCTCCGTAAATAGTCGCTAATCAACGCCCAGATGTTGAGTCCTGTTGGAATTACAATAATCATAGTAGCAGAAGTAAAGTAAGCTCTGGTATCAGCATCTAACTCAACTACAGACATGTGGTGAGCTCACACTAGGAATCCAAGGAAACCAATTGAACCCCTCGCATAAACCATGCTAATAGCCCCAAACACGGGTTTCTTACTGTAAGTACTAACAATATGAGAAACGAATTGAGTTACCAAACCCTGGTATGATTAAGATGTACACTTCGGGTTGAGCCTCTACTTAGCCCATCGTCTTGATTTAATAATAGTATAGTGAGATAAGCTATAGCATTAAGTAAAAATGAAAAATAATAGTAGTCTCAGCTATCAAAGAGTCGACTGAACATTAATTGAACCCTTCAACCACTAGTGATCCAGTCAGTAATTTATTTAAAATAAAATTGGTCTCTTTCCTAAGCATTCAAACCGATTTGCACTAATGTTGCCGAGATCTCTTTAATAACGTGATCAAAAATTAAAAATAAAAAAGATTCAATGATCTGACTAGGAGAATAACACATCTTGTGATATGTTTCGTTACAAGTCCATATTGTTGTAATTCTCACCTGCTTGGTTACGAATAATGCTATCGTTTCACATTTTTCTCCTGTATTCTAATTTAATCATCAAGTCGCTTAGCACTTTCAATAACAAGTGGTCGTGTAGAGGAGTGCAAATGATAACCTTTTTCTATCATCCCTAATGTTTCATTGAAGATTAATTGATACTTAGTTTTGATAGTAAGAGGGAACTGGAACTTCTCATAATAGTTCATTACTAACATATTATTCTTTCGCCCGATTACTCTCATTTCTCACTTGCCTGTTACAAAATGTTGTTCATAACTTACTATTGATTTCCCTTTATAACCGTAAGTTTTATTGGAATATTTTTCGTACTTTCGATAGGTTCATGCGTCTTCACCGAAAACTCAATCAGCTAACACGAATCTCGCTCTGTAACTTAACTTCGTTTCAGATAGTGAGATAGCAAATCGGGATCTAACATCAGTTCAACCACTGAATCATGCATCATTCAATGAGGGTACTACTATATGCTTTTGATAGGTAATTTTTCTCCTTAGTTGCGATAGAGTTGTATCAATTCAAAAAGGTCTTTAATTCCTGTTGTTTCTTAGGAATAGTTAAATTTCCAATAAAAAGATTGAGAAAAAGGAATAATTCATTTTTGTTTGTTATCTTTCACAGAGTGAATCATTTTTGATTTCATTGTTTGATTATTGAACCTAATGATCATTTTGTTTGGAGCTCACTTATGATATGATACTCTTTTAATTCAAAATACATTCGGATTTCCTCATGTTTTATCGTACCTCCTGCTTCAAATACTCCAATTAATCATATGAGTTTATCTATAGCAGGAAGAGGAGTATTAGGTTTTAATTTAGTTCATAACTGGATAACGGCAGTGAGATAAAACTCCTTTTGATCCTGAAACAAAGTTCACTTTTTTGATTTAATCACACTTAAGTACGATAAAATTAAATTACTATTAAAGAGATAGATTGCTTCATTCACTATTACACCTAACTCACTGTGATGATTTTTTTACTAATTGCCCTAGGAAAACTAATAAGATTAGATGTTGATCGCCATAGAAAATCATAAAGAATTTCACCTCATATTCCCGGCACAGATCGTACCATGCACCTTTCAATGCACTACACTCCTCAATAGTAGGCGACTAAGATTTCTTTATTGCTTTAACTTCCCGTTTTGTTTTTTAAATGAGCATTTAGTTTCATAAATGTAAAATTAATCTTCTTCATTTTAATAGATCCATACATATTTCCCAATTGACTAAGATAGTCATTCATTAGTGTTTTATTATTAATAATCTAAAACGTTGCCGCAAGAGATGATTTATTAAAAAGATTTTAACCCTTCATACTTTTCTTAAATTTCCCTCAATCCTTAAGAACGATCCACAAGAGTTTTAACTTTATGGCAATGCGTATGCACTGCTTACTTATTATTATCCGCTTCCAGAAGAAGAAAATCTATATTGTTTTTCATTAAACTTTTAGGTATCATATGATCAACTTGAATACCTTGATGTCATGCTTGACCATGATATTTGACTAATAGACTAGTACTTATACTCATATTATTGTCTGTATTATCCGATATTTTCTCTTGTTGTACTGTTTCTTCTCCTAAATTACTTAATAAACTAAGGTTATTAAATTCTAATAGTGGTTTATTACATATTGCACAGTTTAAATCCTGTTAAGTAATAAGTATTGCTTTCGTATCTTCTTTTTCACCTGTTAGTCTAAGAGCTCTTTCTATATAAGGCTCTGGATTAATAACCATACTCATGTTTTTTAGTTCATTACTTGGTTTATGCATAAAGAACATTGCTGGACCGGATAATTCCCTTATTCTCTTTACACTATCTGTTTTTTAGATAATCTCTACCTTTTGTTGTCATTGAAGGTAATCATTTATTAGGGACACTGCTGTCATGGAATAGTATTTTTACCATTGCTGCATAACCTTTTCCGCCTATCTTTTTATATACTCATTGCATACACCTTCGGTATGTATAGTGATCTAAATTAGTTCTTAATGCATATTGATTAGGACTAGGGAGGAAATAGTTACTTCATCCTCATATTATAGGGTTTAGAATCCTAATATCCTCTTCTCCTTTTATTCCAGTGTACTTTAGACTACTTCCCATTTTTATATGCTCTCTAAACTTTTTACTCTTAGAAGGATAGATATATAATTTGGTTATGTCCTTAACTCTACTTGAGACTGAATTAGGATCATCAGTAACTCAATTTACTTTATTAGGCACTACCATATGGATTCTTCATCCAATAAACTTTAGTTTACTACCCATTTTCATGGGTATCATTTTAGTTTTCTCTTCTGATAGTTCGAGACCTCTAATTTTAACGATTTCCTTAATAGCTGGCATACCTTGTTCAACCCCCTTAGGGTTAAGACTTATGAATAAGAAATCATCACCATATCTAATTAGGTGTGAACCAGCTAATAAATTACTTTATCACCTTTATCTACTAGCATATTCTTTTTACTTTATCTTTATAATACACCTTGTCGTTTAATGTCACCAGTGTCAACTTCTGTTACCCTTATGGGTGCATCCGATAGACCATCTAACGTTCAATTCATCAATAGTGGAGCTCCTTGAGGAATACCTTTATTCTTTTCAAATTCCTTAATGATACTATTATATTGTTTCTTAGGAAAGATTAATTGATCCCCTAAGATATTTCAATTAACTCACCTTTCTTTGTTAAAATTACTAATACTTTCGGTATATAAACTATCAATTTTTCGGTAAGACTCTTTCGACAATGTCCGTCTTGAGGTTCTTATATAATAAAATTTTATAATTATTTGTAATAGGTACGTTGTTTAGTAATCACTCATGGCTGATATTATCAAATCATCCCTTATTCTCTGCATCTAAGATATACTTACTTTGACTATCATTTTTCTTTCTGTCTGCGACTAGTAATTGTGTTGGAACTTCCACTCTTCTATTGGCTTTACGCATAGATTTTACTAAAGTAGTTTCTGCGTCTTTAGGCATTACTATCTTCTCTTCTTTAAATTTACCTCTCCCTAATGCTACTGACTCTTTCATTTTACGTTTGAAAACGTTATTTTCATTTTTACTAACTCTCTTAACTATTTCTGCAATTTCTTTGATTGCTTGAGATCCACCTCTTCCTGCTCTATTCCCTCAAGAATTTATATCTCCTGTAGGTTCCATATATGCTTCCATAACGTTCAACATGAATTTCTGGATAAGACGATCGTATATTGTTGGCCTCTTACTCTCCCATTACCTTTAGGTATCATTAATCTAACTATTTCCTGTGATTTGTATTTATATATACCACTAGATTTTAATCCTTGAACCAGCTCGTACTTTAACTTACTGTTTAAACTATGGACTAATGCATTATGATCAATAACATATTGCACACGCTCTTGTTTCATTCCTTTGTACTCCAATTGACCCAATTGCACCATTCTTTTTACCAATATTTTAGTGTTTTAGACCTGTTCTCACTTTCTCGTTTACAGTTGTAACGGAACCTTTTCTTTTAATTGCTAAATCATTTGACCCTTTGACAATAGATATAATTTTCTTCCCAGGCTGTTTAAGATTAACTTCTTGCAATAGTTCAACACCATCTTCCGATTAAATTAATTTGATTGTAGATCTAAAATGTTTTTCATCAACACCCCTGTTTATTCCTGCTCTCTGTTCTATTAAATTTACATAATGTATTTTTAATATCAGTGAATCAAATATTTTGTCTAATTGAATATCATCAAAATTTGTTTATCAGATAGACTTGTCTTCAACATATTCCCTAACTATTGGTTCTGGATTATATCTATTATTTGTGAAGGGATTATCAGGATAGTCCTTATTATAACTAATTGTAAACTTATTTTCATTAAATTGTCTTAGTAATCCTAAAGTTTTATGAATCTCTTTATCATCACCTTTAAGGTCTTCTAATAACATTTTTATTGAGTCTCAATCCATATCATGACTCGAGGCTCGGGTTATTTCAGTTTCCATAACGGGTATAAATTCAATTCCAACTCTAAGGGCTGTTAACTTGCTTATGAAGAATGCTAGTTCTTTGGTAAGGTTACCAATTACTATCACTTTACCATTGTTCAGGGTTATTGTGGAATCACCAATTCAGATTCTCTCACCTGATGGTTTAGTTAATTCCTTCTTAAGTTCATTAACGATAAAAGGCCTCCAGGGCTCAATATGCCATCTCTAAATCTCTTAATATCTTTATATACTTATTTGATTTAGATGTATTAGTAGACATATATCTACGTCCTATTATTTTTTTAGATTAATTATGATTTAACGAATTTCTTTGTCCACCACTTACTATTGTATCTTATCTTGAAGATATCTTATCTAGCGTTCCATAAGATAGTATAAAATTTAAAAATTTAGATAATAATTTTATTAAGTTATTCATAAAATACGCTTGATAGCTACGTGTATATTGTGTGTCTCCCGTATATATTAATTGCTTAATACACACCCCCTTTTGAAGGTCTCATACATAGATTATACAGTAAACATAATAATTTATGTAGGTAGATTCTTAAGCTAACATCTCCGCTCCTATTACTGTTCGTTCTCTTTTCCATTGGTAATTTAAATGATTTAGTACTTAGTCGTTTACGGAAAAGTCTAGTTGCATAGTTTTTCAATGCAGGCCAAATGTTAAGAAGGTCAACAATGTGATAACTTGAATCTAGGGATAGTCCTTGTGACTGGATCTCATGTTTCTGAGTTTCAATCTTTTTCTCGTTAAGTATTGCTACTAGTCTGAGGGTAAGAATAACTTTATTCACTAATAAACACGTAAGAGCACAAAAAGTGCAGATCTGATTACCAAATTCAATTACAGATTCAAAGTAATACACACATTTGCGTAGCCGCACATAGAGAACTGGCACATTCAACCTCATAGAAGGAAGTATTAATGTTGCGATCTAACAATAACACCGTTATACCGGCAGTTAAGAATGGTAATGATAATAGTAGTAAGAAAGCAGTGAGAAATTGAGCTCAAACAAAAAAAGAGCCATACTGTGCAACTAGATACCATTTCCTCTCATATTCAAAGTAGTAGTAATGAAATTGATTTCACTAATAGTGAACTAATACCTGAGAGATGTAATGAGAATATAGCGAGATCAAAAGAGGGACCGCTTTGGACTTGAATAGAAGAGAGTGGTGGGTACACGCTTCATCCTGTTCATGCTCCCGCCTCAACTAATACTGAGGTTATTTATAAAATAAGAGAAGGGGTAACAGTCAGAATGAGATATTATTTAATCTAGCGAATGACATATCACTAGCACCTATCATTAAAGGCAGTAAGTAGTTACATAATGAACCAACTAATTCGAGCATTACCATAAAAAAGATCATTAATAAGGCATGGCCTGTGACTAATACGTTGAAGATTTGATTGTTACCACCCTAGTAGTGTGGACCTGGAGCTCCCATTTCTAATATAATGATATATGAGGGTGAAGTACCTAGCATTCCAGCAAAGATTGAGAAAATTAAGTATAATATCGCGATATCTTTTGCATTAGTAGAGAATAATCATCTATTGATCATCATTTTGTTATTTTTATCATCGTATTTACTCTTATTGATAATTATTTCAGCTATCTCTCTTAATTAATTTATCTTAATATACTAATCTTCCTACTGATTATGACTTGATTTTTTAATGAAATTTAATTATTTTGGTCGGAAGGACAAGTAATTATCTTGATGAGATCAAGACGGCTCTATCTAGTAAGAAGAACACTAAGTAACTAAACATTTAGCAGTTTAGATTGCAATGAAATTGAACGAAGTAATCAAAAGATCTTTTTCAATGGATCACATTAAAGTAAGTAATAAGATAAGAATTAATCATAATGTGCCATGACATCTTTGTAGTTACTTAATATTTATTTAAGTTTGAGGATATGACCTGATTGAGAAGGAAGTTACCGGTTATGTGTTTAAAGAACAAATAAAATTACTTGATAGCTTAACTCGGAAGTACTCAATTATAAAATGAAATCTAATAAGAAAATAAAGTAATAATCATTGTATGAGTAGCTACTAATCAACTCTTAGTTACTATTATTAAAATGAAAGAGGAAAGGACAGGTTCAAAAGTAATTTATTAGCTCTAATTATTAATTCATTTGTTATTTTAATACTAATTGATAGCTTCAGTAGGTAGTTCTCTATTCTAATAGATTAAAAAAATAAATATCTTTTCAAATAAACAATAATAATCTAAACATAATCCTAACAAGTAAACTAAACAAAATAAACTAATAAAAATTTAATAATAAAAAACCTAATAATAAAATAAATAAAATAAATAAAACAAGTAAACCTCATAAATTCTAATCTTCTTTGAAATAAACATATAAATAAACAATTAAATAACCCATTTCTTTCATAACACCATTAACTTAAAGACCCATATAGAGTTTACTAATTACCATAATTATTTAAAGAGTTGACATCTATCTTTATCTTATCTATCTTTCTATCTTTCTATCTATTGTTACTATTCAAACTCTAGCTCTAGATTCTATATAATCTATTAATTTATAAAAATAATCATTGCAACTATAATCTATTACTTAGAGCCTTCCTATCTCTAAAATATCAATGTTATAATCATCCTAATAAGGGTATCCATCAACTAAACATCCCCTCTAAAAATTAATAAAAAAACACAAATTAAACCAATTCATACAAAAGGTATTTTCTAGTTCCCAACAATAAATTTTACTGTATTATCTACGTCCTTAGACATTAAAAA
>Ga0153962_1000053_pt1 | contig 19058 bp, 20 predicted proteins | sample TSFL046MetaG_FD_106657 | JGI IMG/M metagenome (GOLD analysis project Ga0153962, IMG submission 106657) | Attine ant fungus gardens microbial communities from Florida, USA - TSFL046 MetaG | ecosystem: Host-associated > Fungi > Mycelium > Unclassified | place: USA: Florida, Withalacochee...
AGAACTAATGATGCTAGGCGCAATTCTTTCCATCTCTCATTATTATTGTCATTCAATTCATTGATTAATCCTTCCAGTACCTGTTAGTCATTAGTTGGTGCACTTGGTGTAATCTACTTAGTATCTTCTCATGCCATTCCAATCACTTGCTGCTTGGTTCCATCTGACTTGAACTCCCAAATATATGAAGATTTTTGATCTCTGATGTGCACTCAGAATATTTGTTGCTGTGCACAAGATATGATCAAAGCTGATCATTGTTGTGGATGTATTAGATATCATTGATGTTATCCAGGATTTTACATACTGTAGTAAATTTTCCATGCTTTTGAGAACCCAGAAACCATTTTGCCATTAGTGTTGTGCAACTCAAGTTGTGGTAACATAGCAGACAAGCCTTTGAGGGTTACAAAGAGAACTCAATAGAGTTCTTGATCAATTGTTCTATTTACTTATACAGTTACACTATTTGTCCTTATTTTTTACTGATCCTATCTTATATTGTCTAAGAGGTCACTAGTTCAATTCCCTTATTCACAAACTTTATTCAGACTTATCTTCATCAATTCTTTGATGATTTCTATGGTCTCAATGGTGCTGGAAAGCCTTTAAGAAGACTTTTTGATTGATACCAAATATGTCTCAAGGCAATATTGGCCAAGCTATTAGGCAAATCAGTAGATAGCCACTATAGTACCACATATTAAATTGCCAATATCTCAAAAACCACCATGATCTATGCTTTGCTTCTAGAGTCAGAAAAAGCTCTCTTTATAACACTCATAATGAGCCTAGAAAAATCTCAAGGCAATTAATATTAATTGTCAGCAACTGACTTAAGAACCTAGTCTAGGGTTTAGACCAGGTTACTCTTCAGGGTTAGAAGAAAACTCAATAGAGTCCTCACTTAATTCTTCTACACTATATATACAAGTCTGTGTTATTTGTCCTTATTATTTATACAAGTGTTCCAAGTTCTCCAGTTTGACCCCAGTCCATGTCATTTTTAGTCATAGTTGAGATGACTTATAACACTACTGTTTCCTATTTTATCTACATTTCATACTGTTACAAACTTCATTTGGACCTATCTCCATCAATTCTTCAATGATTCTCATAGTCTCAACAGTTATGAAAAGACCTTGAAAAGACCTTTTGATTGATGCCAGTCATATCTCAAGGCAATCAGTATTAGCTGAGATATTTAGCAGATCAACAGATAACCACTATGGTACTATTTATTAAATCACTAATATCTTGGAAACTACCACAATTAATGCTTTGGTTCTAGGCTCAGTGGAAGCCTTCTTCATAACGCTCAGAATGAGCCTAAAATGACCCCAAGAAAATTAATATTAGTGGAGATATGAAGTCCTCAATATTTGTATATAGATTTCATTAATTACCCATAGATTGTTATGAACATCAAGTAGGACTACAATTATTATCAGCCATGGTCTGATAATGAGTGGCTAGTAGATGAGATGTTAGTCATGCTAGATAAGGACATTACTATACAGTAATACATTGAATATCTAAGGACTCTAAAAGACAATGGACTCATAGAATGAATAGAACTCTTCGAAGAAATCTTGGACTATCCTCTTTCTATCTTTGGACTTATGCTAAATGGGACAGCATCGGACTAACCCATTATTAGATATTGACTTGACTTGTTACCTTCATTATTTCTGTCACTGATTTGTCACTTAACTAGTTACTTATAGTTATAACTAATATTACCATATTGTAATGTAGTCACAATACCTAGTTAGGATAAATACAGACCAGAAAGAGAAGGGAACAGCAAGTTTTCTCTTTTTGTATTCCCTCTGTAAAATCTTACTCTGAGGAATTGGTACTCTTACTTGTCTTAGGACAACCTCAAGGGTACTACTCAAAGTCTCGTTGATATCTCTTCTCCAATATAACTTCACTGAAAACCTTAACTGGATCTTTTAACAAGGAGCATGAAGATATCAAGTGTTAGATATAGGCTTTAAGTTGAAATACATATTCAACTATAAGGTCTAGAGTCTTAACATAGATAGTCATCTGTTCTTTTCTTAGAACAAAGAACAGCCTCTATAAGGTTAAGTTATCACTATATTGAGCACAAAGGCACTACCATATATAGAACAATAGATAGTAGCATGTGATAATTTGTCCTAATACACAAACTATTACTTTCCTGTATATAAGGACTTCTTGTCTAAGGATTGGACCTCAGACTTAACAACATCTTTTGTCACAATCTAAACTTTACTTCCAAGACCTTTTGAGCTCTAGAATCCATAATCACAAATTAGTAAGTGACCTTTTGTGATACAAGTCATGACACTATCCTTCTCTTAAGTTTCCTTGTCCTGAGGAATTTTTCTACAACTTGTAATATGGGTCAACCATGTTGCCTATCTCATTGTTATCTTCTTCTGTCCATTCTTTTAACCCTGAATTTTCTTGCTTGATTTCTTTTTCCTCTTTGCTTGTCTCTAATGTTTGTCTTTTTTTTTTACCCTTTTATCATCTCCAATTTCTTTCTAGCCTTTTTTAGTATTCTTGGTTATACCTTTTATCTGATCATCCAAATAGTTTTCTTACTGTGAACCTTCCTGGAAATTTTTCTCTCTTGAATATTTCTTCTTCCTGTTCTTGTCTTGTTATATTTTCTTGGTCCAACTGATATTCTCTCTCACATTCTTCAATTGCCTCTTTTGCATTCTCCAAGTTCTTTCTTTCTTTTTAGGTATTGAATTCCACTGTAAATCCCTTCCAGCATACTAAGTATTTATCCTTCCTCCTAACTTACCATTTATTCAAAATCCTCTCTACCTCCTATTCTTTCTCTCCTTTGATTATGACTAGAGCTGGTTGCTCCTTTTTCCCTCTACTTGTCCTACATAGCATTGTATTCTACTAACATTTACTATTAGGTGTATTTTAATAGTATTAGATAGCTCTAATTCTACTGTATTCATATCATGACTTGACAAAACAGCTAAGTTATTATTTAATATTTCTTTTCCTTTTCTTTTCTTTTATTACTAAAGTGGAGCATGAGAAGATATCATGTGACAAGTCACATCATGGTCACATCACATGGAGTCACAAGTCACAGTCACAATGTGTAACAAGGGAGTCAGTTAACAAATAATATGGAGACTATAGGAGAAAAGAAACATAGTCACATAGTAATTGTATATATAGTGTAGTAAATCCAATGGAAACTCTATTGAGTTCTCCTTGTCAAACACTGATAAAGGAGCAGTTGGCTTTATTTCAGCTCAGGAGTTAGCTAGTCTGACATTAAAACTCAATTTCACATCACGAGCACTATCCACCTTGGATCTTGCTCATAGCATACCTTCATAGCCAGGTCCTTAGCTTAAGGGGACTTATCAATCAGTTAGGGATTGACAGTAGAAGAGTGGTACTAAACTTGGGTATCATTTCTAAGACATGACCTTACAAACAAGCAGTATTTAATAGTATACTTATACCCTTCTCAGTATAAACCTTATGCTGCAACTCCATTGTGAGTTGGTACATGCAGAGGAGTAATAGTTATCTCTAGAGGGCTGTCTAGATTAGGGATCCCATTTATTGGGTAATAGACAAAGTACTATTAGAACAGTAGTTAGTAGAACAATAGGTGTCTGGTTAGGTAAAGATCTTGCACCCTAACAGATATAACTTTAGTAAGATCAAAACATTAACTCTATACCCACCTTGAGACATTATCACAATGTCTCAAGAACAATACCATTTACTAATGAGCAACTTGCTCAAAGAGAAATGCACCCTCACTAAACTGAGAGAAGAATTGGAAGAAAGAAGAGGAAAGTTGTGTCGATACTACAAGAGGTTTAAATACCTGGCCCAAAAATTGCAGAAGTAAAAAAGAAGGAAATAAGAGAACAGTTATTTCCCAAAATAAGTTTGAGTTGTTGAAAAGTAGAGTAATGTAGTGCAGAGTAGAGGAGAAAATGGTAAGAAGATTGGGAATAGTGAAGATGAGATGTTATAAGTGTGGAAAAATAGGGCATAAGTATAGAGTGTGTCCTCTGTGGAAGAGGAGAGAAAGGATGGCATGTGCGGCAAGGCTGCAAAAGATATACCAACAGAAGGAGCTGGCATGCCCTACAAAGGGAGAAGTACAGGAAAAAAGATTAAGAAGAATAGAGAAAGAAAAGACAGTATATGTGGCTGAGCCATGAAAAGCATAGCAAGAGTGGAGAAGGAGCTTGGTAACAGAATTAAGGAAGAGGGTAAAGGAGCATTATGACAAAGGAGTGCTGGAAGAAGCATGCCTACTGGAATTAGGATAGTGCACAGAGGAGGTGATAGTAATGTATATATAGTATGAAAGGTCTAGAGAGAAGGGATATCATGTGGAAGAGAATAAAAGACAAGGGATGATCAAGGATAGGCAGAAATAGTATGGATGTATAGAGAAGGCAGTGTGGCCCAGAGAGGCAAAGGCACAGCAAAGTGGTGCATAGTTAGGAAAACTGGAAAGCACAACAAAAAAGGAGGGTAGCCAAAAGGAGATTAGGAGAATCTTCAGAATACTGAGGGAAATATGGTTAAACATCAAGATGGAGAAAATAGACACATATGAAGGCATGAAGAGTACTCTTGGACAGTAGCGCAACAGAGATGTTTATGGACAAGAGGATAGCAGCAAAACATAAGTTCAAGCTACAGAAACTAGAGAGGCCAATAGCTATCAAAAATGTGAATAGAACGAATAATAGTAAAGAGACACCAGGTAGAGTGTAATGTGTACTACAAATGCCACATAGAGAGGATGAGGATAGACATATGTAACTTGGAAAAAACAGAAGTAATTCTGGGAATACTGTGGTTGGCAATACATAATCTAGAGATTAATTGGAAAACAAAAGAAGTTAAAATAACAAGATGCCTACCCCTGTGTAGTGGAAGGAATCTAAAAAGAAAGAAGGTCAAAAGGGTAATAACCCTAGAAGAAGAGAAAATTGTCAGGTGGACAATAGATGGTAAAAAGAACTAGAAAAGAGAAAAAGAGATGAAGGAGAATCATAGAAAAATTGAGGAAATAGTCCCAAAAATGTTTTTGAAGTAAAAAAAGATATTTGGGAAAGTAGAGTCAGAAAGAATGCTGACCAGGAAAACTTGGGATCATGCTATAGATCTTAAGAAGACATTCAAATTACAAAAAGAAAGGATTTACTCATTATCAAAAAATAAAAGAGAAGAAGTCTAGAAGTTCATGGAAGATCAGTTGAGGAAAGGGTATATCAGACCCTCAGAATTATTTCAAACATCACTGGTGTTTTTTGTGGGCAAGAAGGATAGTAGCAAGAGGATGATGATGGACTACTGTAATCTGAACAATCAAATGATAAAGAACAACTATCTACTCCTATTAATTATAGAGTTAATCAACAACATGGAGAGCAAGAAAGTGTTCACTAAGATAGATCTCAGGTAGGGGTTCAACAACGTAAGGATAAAAAAAGAAAATGAGTGGAAAGGAGTATTTACAATGTATATAGATTTCTTCGAGTCAACAGTAATATGATAAACTTGCTAGCTACATTCCAGGCGATGATAAACAAAATCTTAAGGGATTTAATAAATAAAGGATAAGTCATAGTATTTGTAGACGATGTATTGGTAGGAATAGAAATAAAAAAGGGGCATAACAAAATTATGGAGAAAATACTGAAGAGGCTGGAGGAGGATGACCTGTATGTCAAACTGGAGAAATGTGTATGGAAGACAAGAAAGATAGAATTCCTAGGAGTTATTATTAGACCTAATGGAATAGAAATAGAAGTGGAAAAGGTAGAGGGAGTACTTGGTTAGCTAGAACCTAAGAACATAAAAGATATTAGAAAATTCTTAGGGCCTCACAAATTATTATAGGAGGTTTATTAAGGATTTTGCTTGAGTAGTGAGACCAATGAATATGCTGACAAGGAAGGATAAAAAATGACAGTGAGGAGAGGAACAGTAAAAGGCATCTGATAAGCTAAAGCAAGTTTTTATAATGAAACCAGTATTAGCAGCACTGGACTTAGATAAGGAGTTCAGAGTAGAAGCTAATGCATTAAATTATGCCACTAGAGAAGTACTATCAATGAAATGCTCAGACAAAAAGTAGAGACTAGTTGCTTTTATTTCTAAGTCTCTTAGTGATACAGAACAAAATTACAAGATATATGACAAGGAAATGTTAGCAGTTATTAGATGCCTAAAAGCATGGAGGCACTTCCTAGAAGGAGCAACAGAAAAGTTTGAGATCTAGACAAACTATAAGAATCTCAAATACTTTATGAAAGTACAAAAATTGAATTGAAGACAAGCAAGATAGATATTGTACCTATCTAGATTTAGTTTGATACTAAAACATGTTCTAGGAAGTAAGGTGGAGAAGGTGGATAGTCTAAGTAGGAGACTAGACTAGAAGATAAGTATATAAAAGAACAACAAGGATGAGATGTTAGTGAAACTAAAGTGGTTAGAGGCGAGAAGGACTGAAGTAGTAAAAATAATGGTAGATAGGGTAGATCTACTAGAGAAAGTAAGAAAGTCAAAGGTAAAAAATGATGAAGTGATAAAGGCAGTAGAAGAAATAAAAAGAGAAAAGGTGAAAATACTAAGAGATAGAGAATGGAGAGAAGTTAACAGCATAATATATAAAAAATGAAAAGTATATGTACCAAAGAACAAAAAGCTAAAAGCAGAAATCATCTAGTTACATTACAATATGCTAGTAGGAGGTCACAGAGATATCACAAATAGCTACTTACTGATTTGTGGTTGGTTGGTTTGATATTCAAAAAGCTCAAAAAAGCAAAGTTTAGACAAGCAGCAAAGATGTTGTTAAGTCTGAGGTCTAATCCTCAGACTATGAGTCCTTATATACACAATTGTGATAGTCTGTGCACTAGTACAGATTATTACCTGATTACTACCTATTGTTCTACATATGGTAGTGTCTTTGTACTAGAATAATGATAACCTAACCATATGGAGGCTGTCCTTTGTTCTAAGAAAAGGACAGATAACTATCTATGGGTAATTAATAAAGTCCATATGCAAACATTGAGGTCTTTATATCTTCACTAATATTAATCGCCTTAAGGTCGTTCTAGGCTCATTCTGAGCATTATGAAGAAAGCTTCTGCTGAGCCTAGAACCGAAGCATTTATCACAGTGGTTTTTGAGATATTAGTGATTTAATAAATGGTAACATAGTGGTTACCAGTTGATCTGCTTAATATCTTGGCCATTATTGATTGCCTTGAGACATGACTGGTATCAATCAAAAGGTCTTCTTAAGGGCTTTAAGCTGGCTTTGAGGCTGTGGGAATCGTCAAAGAATTGGTAGAGATATGACCAAATGAAGTTTGTGACAAGGGGACAGTGGAAAATGGTAGAGTTGGTCACTAGGAACTTCTAGTGGTCAAGAGTAACAAAGTAGGTGAAACAGTATATAGAAGGATACAATGCCTGCTAGCAAAACAAAAATCACACAGAGCAACCAGCTGGCAAATTAATATCTAATTCTATTCTAGAGAAATCTTAGGCACACATATTAGTAGATTTCATCACTAAATTGCTGTTAGCACAGGGATATGACTCGATCTTAGTAGTAGTTGACAGATTAACTAAAATGGTACATTTCATACCTACTATAGAGAAAACATTGGCAGAAGGATTAGCAAGGTTATTTAGAGACAACATGTGAAAACTGCATGGGTTACCAAAAAGCATTATTTTAGACAAAGGACCACAGTTCACAGCAGGATTAATAAGAGAGTTGAATCAGATACTGGGAATAAAAAGTAAATTGTTGACGGTATTCTACTCTCAGACAGACAGACAAATAGAGAGGATCAATCACAAGTTAGAACAGTACCTCAGAATGTTTATCGATCATAGATAGGAGCAATGGCCTGAATGGTTAGGGACAGCAGAGTTCATATATAATAACAAGGTGCACTTGAGTACACAAATATTGCCTTTTAAGGCAAATTATGAACAAGATCCCAGAATGGGATTCAAGGGAAGAAAAAAGGGGAAATACAAAGGGGCAGAGAAATTCATTAAGAAAATGAAGGAGATACAAGAAAAAGCTAAGTGGTGCTAGGAAAAGCACAAGAAGAGATGAGAAAGTATGCAGACAGAAGGAGAGGAGAAGTTGACGACTATAAAGTAGAAGACTTAGTAATGCTAAGCACTAAGGATCTGAAGTATCAGATGGTCAGGAGAAGAACAGAGAAGCTAACAAAAAGGTTTGTTGGCCCTTACAAGATCAAGAAAATCATATTATCAAACACAATAGAATTATAGCTATCTAGCATGGTAAAAATACACTTAGTAGTAAATGTTAGTAGAATACATGGATATGTAGGGCAAGTAGAAGGACAGAGAAAGGAGCAACTAGCTCCAGTAATGATCAAAGAGGAAGAAGAATAGGAGGTAAAGAGAATATTGAATAAGCAGTGAGTAAGAGGAAAAGACAAGTATTTAGTATACTAGAAGGGATTCACAGTAGAATTGGACACATAGGAAGGAAGGAAAAACTTGAAGAACACAGAAGAAGCAATCAAAGAGTTCAAAAAAGAATACTGACGAGATATGGAAAATGTCAGTGAGCCAACTTCTAAGCCAGAATAAAGCTAACTACTCTTTATTAGCATTTGACAAAGAGAACTCGATAAAGTTTCCATTAGATTTACTATACTATATATACAATTACTATGTGGCTATGCTCCTTATCTCCCATGGTCTCTATGTTACTCATCAACTGACTCTTTTGTCATATATTGTGACTGTAACTTGTGACCATTCTGTGACATCTATCACACCTTTTGTGACTCTATGACTTGTCACATGATATCTTCCCATGCTCCACCTTAGTAATAAAAGAACAAAAAGAAATATTAAATAATAACTTAGCCATTTTGTCAAGTCATAATACTACCCCTCTCTTAAGTTTCCTTGTTTTGAGGAATTTTCCTACAACTTGTAGTATGGGTCAACTATGTTACCTATCTCATTGTCATTTTTTTCTGTCTATTCTCTAACTCCTGATTTTTCTTTTTTGATTTCTTCTTTCTCTATGATTGTTTCTATTTTTCTTCCCTCTGATTATTTTTCTTTCCACTATCTCCAATTTCTCTCCAGTCTTCCCCAATATTCTTGGTTGTACCTCTTGTCTGGCCATCCAAATAGTTTTCTTGTTGTGAATTGTCCTGGTAACTCTTCCCTTTTGAACGTTCTTGTTTTGCCATATCTTCTATATTTTGCCAGTACTCTTTCTTGAATTCTTGAATTGCTTCTTTTGTGTCCTTTAAATTTTCTCTTCCTTCCCAAGTATCGGACTCTACTGTGAACTCTTTCTACTGTACTAAATACTTGTTTTTTCCCTTTACTTGCCGTTTATTCAATATGCTTTCTATCTCCCATTCTTTTTCCTCTTTGATTATTACTAGAGCCAGTTGCTCCTTCCTCTGTCCTTTCACTTGCACTATATACCATTGTATTCTACTGATATTTACTACTGGATGTACCTTTACTGTACTAGGTAGTTCCAATTCTACTACATTTGATGATATGATTTTTTTATCTTGTAAGGCTTAACAAATCTTTCTGTCAGCTTCTCTGTTCTCTTTCTGATCATCTGATACTTCAGATCCTTAGTGCTTAGCATTACTAAGTCTCCTACTTTATAGTCATTGACTTCTGCTCTCTTCCTATCTGCATATCTTTTTATCTCTTCTTGTGCTTTGCTTAGCACTGCTTTTGCTTCCTCTTGTATTTGCTTCATTTTCTCAATGAATTTATCTGCTCTCTTATATTTTCTCTTCTTCCTTTCCTCGAACCCCATCCTGGGATTTTGTTCATAATTTGCCTTGAAAGACAATATCCAAGTACTTAAGTGTATTTTGTTATTATATGCAAACTCTGCCATTCCCAACCATTCTGGCCACTGTTCTTGCCTATGATCAATGAATATTCTTATCATGACTTGGCAAAATGGCTAAGTCATTTTCTATTTTTCTTTTCTTTTCTTTTCTTTTATTTAGTTAGATCATTACTAAGGTGGAGTGTGGGAAAGCATCATATGACAGTCACATAGTCACAAAAAGCATGACATTGGTCACATGTTGATCATGTCACAAAGTCATAGTCACAACATGTGAGGAAGTAAACACATAACAGGAATAATATGAGAGCCATAGGAGGATGTTGCATAGCCACAGTAGTAAAATGTATAAGTAGTATACAAAATCAAATGGGAACTCTATTAAGTTCTTTTTGTCAACTCTGACTTGGAGTGGGCTTAAGTCATCATGGCTAGAGTCTTACAATCTTTAAGTACTATTCCAGCTCTTGATTGACTCTCTCTATTTGTCTATCTGTCTATAGATAGAATGCTGTTGACAATTTACTCTTTATTTCTAGCATCTGTGTCACAAACTTCATTCGGTCATATCTCCACCAAATCTTCGACGATTCCCACGGTCTCAAAGCCAGCTTAAAGCCCTTAAAAAGACCTTTCGATCAATGCCAGTCACATCTCGAGACGATCAATAATGGCCAAGATATTAAGCAGATCAACTGGTAACTTGTCAGCGTCTAAAGTCCAATGACTGGAATTAAGCCAACTGTCTCTTTGTTCAGAGTTTGACAAAGAGAACTCAATGGAGTTCTCGCTCATTTCTCTATCTACTTATACACTTTACTACTGTGGCTATGCGCTTATTCTCCCATGGTCCTCATGTTACTCTAGTCATGTGACACCTTGTGACTGTGACCTGTGACGTGACCATCCATCACATCATTGTGACATTGTGACAAAGTCACATGATACTTTCCCACGCTCCACCTTGTAGTTGTAAGTCCAAAGGAAATGAAAAAGAAAAGAAAAGAAATATAAATAATGACTTAGCCATTTTGCCAAGTCATGACATAACTACCATGTTACCGTTTATTAAATCACTAATATCTCAAAAACCACTGTGATAAATGCTTCAGTTCTAGGCTCAGCAGAAGCTTTCTTCATAATGCTCAGAATGAGCCTAGAACGACCTCAAGGCAATTAATATTAGTAGAGATATGAAGGCCTCAATGTTTGCACATGGACTTCATTAATTACCCATAGATAGTTATCTGTCCTTTTCTTAGAACAAAGAACAGCCTCCATATGGTTAGGTTATCACTATTTCTAGCACAAAGGCACTACCATATGTAGAACAATAGGTAGTAGCATGTGATGATCTGTCCTAGTACACAGACCATCACTTTTTTGTATTTAAGAACTCATAGTCTGAGGATTAGACCTCAGACTTAACAACATCTTTGCTGCTTGTCTAAACTTTGCTTTTTTGAGCTTTTTGAATATCAATTCAACCAATCACAAATCAGTAAGTAGCCATTTGTGATACTAACAGAGAGATTTGTTGGTCCTTATCAAGTAAAAGGCATAATCTCAACAAATGCGATTGAACTAGATCTACCTAGTACAATAAAAATACACCCAGTAGTAAACATCAGTAGAGTATATAAGTACAAAGATCAAGTAGAAGGACAAAAGAAAAAATAACCAGCACTAGTGATAATCAAAGGAGAAGAGAAATACAAGGTGGAAAAAATACTAAATCAAAAGAAGTTTAGAGGAAAGGACAGGTATTTAGTATGATGGAAGGGCTATATGATAGAAGAAAATACCTGGGAGCCAAGAGAAAACCTAGGGAATTCAAAGAAGAATATGGCAAAAACATTAGGCAATCAAGGAGAATCATAGAAGAAAACAAAAGAGGAGAACTGCCAGGTAGGTATACAGCAAAAATGTTACATGGGTAGGATGACAAGAAACTCAACCAAGAATATTAGGGATGACTAGAAAAAAACTGGTTAAAATGAAAAGGGAAAAAAAGATAAGAAAAAGACAAAGAACAAAGAGAAGAAAGAATTATAGAAGAGACAGAAGATGAATGGGATAAAGAAGACAAACTAGGGGACCTAAGGGACCCTTACAATAAATTGTAGAAAATTTCTCAAGATAAGAAATCTTAAGGAGAGAGTACTATCATAAGTTACTTTGACCTTGACCTAAGAATTGGACATGGACTAGAATTGAACCCTGACCTGGTAGTAACTTATAAAATAAATAAAGATAAATAGGGGATATTTGTATATATAGTATAGCAGAATCAAGCAAGAACTCTATTGAGTTTTATTCTAACCCTGAAAAGCTCCTTTGATTCTAATACAGAATTAAGATCTTAAGTCAGTTGCTGACATGGAAGAGAACAGGGGGCAGGGGGTGATTTCCAGGAGAAAGTTAGAAAAACTAAAGTAGTGTAAATATTTAAAGAAAAAAAGGAAGAAGGCAGCATGTCCCAAAGAAAGAAAAGCATAGTAGAGCAGTATATGGGCAAGAGCTCTAGAAGACATAGCAAAAGAAGAGAATAACCAAAGGGAGTTCAGGAGAACCTTCAAAATGTTAAGAGAAGTATGGTTAAACATTAGAATAAAGAAGTTAAATATGCATGAAGGTATAACAATGAAAGTACATGTGATACAATGGGAATGTTGATGGACAAAAAGATGGCAGCCAAACATGGGTTTAAGCTACAGAGATTAGAGAGACTAATATAAGTAAAAAATATAAATAGAACAAACAATAGCATAAGAGTGATCACCTATTAGGTAAAGGTAAACATATACTATAAAAATCATATAGAAAGGATAAAAATGGATATATATGATTTGAGGAAGACAAATGTAATTCTGGAAATGCCACAGTTGTAGGCTTATAACCTAGAAATTGTAAGACTCTAGCTATGATGACTTAAGTCCACTCCAAGTCAGAGTTGACAAGAAGAACTCAATAGAGTTCCTATTTGATTTTGTACACTACTTATACATTTCACTACTATAGCTGTGCAACATTCTCCTATAGTCTTTATATTATTCCCGTCATATGTCTACCTCCTCACATGTTGTGACTGTGACTGTGACTTTGTGACATGACCAAATGTGTGACTGACATGTGACCAATGTTATGCTTTGTGACTATGTGACTGTCATGTGATGCTTTCCCATGCTCTACCTTAGTAATGTACTAACTAAATAAAACAAAACAAAAATAGAAAATAACTTAGCCGTTTTACCAAGTCATAACAGAAATAAATTGGAAGACAGAAGAAGTCAAAATAATGAAATGTCTACCCTTATGTGGTAGGACAGGGCAAAAGAAAGAGAGAAAAAAGATTAGGAAAAAGAAGAAGAAATTGAGGTGGATCACAGAAAGATTAAAGAGTTGGTCCCTAAGAAATTTTTGAAGTAAAGCAAAGTATTTGGAAAGATAGAATCTAGGAGAATGCTGACTAAAAAAGTTTGGGATCATACTATAGATCTTAAAGAAATATTTAAACCACAAAAGGGAAGAATATACTCTCTATTCAAGAATGTAAAAGAGGAAGTCCAAAATTTTGTGGAAGACCAGCTAAGAAAGGGGTATATTAGACTATCCATATCTCCTCAAACATTACTAGTATTTTTTGTAGGAAAGAAAGATGAAAGTAAGCAGATAGTAATAAACTACTATAACCTAAACAACTAGATAGTAAAAAACAATTACCCATTACTATTAATTACAGACTTAATTGACAATATGGGTAGCAAAAAGGTATTCACCAAAATAGATAGGATTCTTCGAGCTAATAGTTATGTTCTTTAGGATAATAAACTCACTAGCTACATTTCAGACAATAATAAATGAAATTCTAAGGGACCTAATTAATAAAGGAAAAGTTGCAGCTTTTGTAAACAATGTGTTGATAGGGATAGAAACAGAAGAAGAGCATAACAAAATTGTGAAAGAAATACTGAGGAGGTTAGAGGAAAATGACCTATATATCAAACCAGAGAAATGTGTATAGAAGGTCAAAAAAGTAGGATTTCTAGGAGTTTTCATAGGAACTAATAGAATAAAAATGAAAAGAGAGAAAGTAGATGGAGTGTTAAGTTGGCCAGAGCTACAAAATGTGAAAGACATAAGGAAATTCTTGGGTCTTGCAAATTATTATAGAAGGTTCATCAAGGACTTCACTCAAATAGCTAGGCCAATAAACATGTTAACAAGAAAAGACATAAAGTGGCAATAGGAGAAAGAGTGAAAACAAGCATTTAATAAGCTCAAAGGAATTTTTACAACAAAATCAGTATTAGCAGTCCCCGACTTAGACAAAGAATTTAGGGTAGAGGCAAATGCCTTAAATTATGCTATAGGGAGAGTATTGTCAATGAGACACTCTAATGAGTTATGGAGACTAGTAGTATCAAATACAAAAGGACAGGGAACAGAGGAAAGGAGTTATAAATAGAGTTATACTCTAAAACAAATGTATTGTAAGGATAAAGATGTTAGAGTGGAGTATAACTTTGATGAATGACCTTGGCTTCAACTTATGTATCACACTCCAATCTCTAGTCATAAGGTCAGTTGCTTATTTCAGAATGGGAGGAAGTTGTCAGAACAGAGGTCCTAGAGATATAGAATAGAGACTGAAGTAAACAGAGATAGGATTAGAACCAAATAACGTTAATTTACAAACTGAGAAAATACACTGTATCTACTCAGTACTTATAGGAAGTCTGGAATAGGAGAAGAGTAGTCTACTATGCTATCCTACTATTTATAATTTTAGGAGAATTATTAGAGGAAATAAAATTACATGATTGTCAGATTTCTAGAATATAACAAGTAGCCTTTATTTTAAAATCTTTAAGCAATATCAAAAGAAACTATAAGATACATAATAAGAAAATGTTGGCTATCATTAGGTGTTTGAAAGCATGGAGGCACTTCTTAGAAGGAGCAATGACAAAATTTAAGATCTAAATAAACCATAAGAATCTCAAATACTTCATGAAAGCACAAAAGCTAAATTATAGACAAGCAAAATAGACATTGGACCTGTTAAGATTCAACTTTATGCTAAATGTTATTGATGGACTGTGATAGTTCTTAGTAATCACCCTAGGTGGATGTTCAAGAAGAACTCAATGGAGTTCTTTATTAGATTGGCCTACTACTTATACTATTTACAAGTGGCTATACACTAAAGTCCTATGGTCATAAGTCCTTCCAAAATATTCTAAGGTCACCTGACCCTTGTCATGTGATAAGATTAGCTAAGTTCCCATGCTATTTATATCTCAACCCTATTGTATGACTTGAGATTTATCATATTCTGGAAATATGATAATTATATAATTTATTTCTCCTAATAATTCTCCTAAAATTAATAATAGTAAAATAGTATAGTAGACTACTCTCCTCCTCCTATTCTGAACTACCTATAAGTACTAAGTAGTTACAGTATAATTCCTTAGTCTGTAAATTAACGTCATCTGATCCTAATCCTCTTCCTATCCACTCCAGATTCCTAGTTCACTTCCTTAAGACCTCTTCTCTGATAACTTCCCTCTACTCCAAAATATGCAACTACCTCATAACTAGAGACCAGGGCACAACACATAAGTTGAAGCCAAGGTCATTCATTAAGTCATACTCTGCTCCGATATCTTTTACCTTTTGTTAAAGTCTTTCTTTGGAGTTTATACTACCGTTAAGTAATATTGTTTTCTATTACTTTGCTCCTCTGTCTTCTGTAATTTTGTCCTTGACAGAATTTACAGACTGATACTGGTTCCTGTTATGCTTTAGCTTTGATGTCTTGCTAGTTTACAACTCCCTCTTCTAGGAGTAATTCCATTCCTCTTGTTGACCAAACTATCCTACTACTATTCCTCATGTCAACGATGACCCAGACTAGGTTGATACTCCTATTCCTGTTCCTACTCCTGTGTTTAAACTTTATCTCTTGTTGCTGACTATAATCCCATTAACAATCAGTTAGCTGAGGCTCTCTAACAATTGACAGAAAACCTTAATAGAGGATCAGTACCAAAGCCTCCCCAATTAAAGGCTTGCATTTTAGACACCTTCAACAGTTTTGACCCTTACAAGCTTAACTACTTCCTATTTCAATATTGACTCTATTTCTGTGCCAACCCTTTGCAATTTCCCACCAATAAAGAGAAAATCAATTTCATAATGATTTACCTCTCCAGTGTAGCACAAGATTGGTTTGAAGTCACACTACAACAGAAAGACCTTAGCTATGCACAACCTTGGCTTTCTACTTGGTATTTTTTGTGGATAAACTCCAGGTCCATTTCAGACTCTCAGACCCAGTAGAGGATGCCGCCAATCTCATTGACAATCTCCATATGAAGCCAGGAGATAAGATTGCTACCTACAATGTAGAATTCATGCAGTACACAGTATAGTTGAACTAGAATGATATAGTTCTATGCCATTGTTTTTATCAGGGATTGCTAAATCGTCTCTAGGATCTAATAGCAAACAGGGAACAGAGAAAACCCACTTCTTTCCATGCCATGTACCAACTGGCAATCACCTTTGACAATTGCTACTGCAAACAAAACTGTGAGCGAGATCGTCTCTGAAACATAGAGAAGAAAGCAGTAGATAGCTACTACTGAAAATAGGGAAAAATGGCTCAGTACTCTACCTTCTCACAAAGCTCTACTCTGTTTTATTCCCAATCATCCACAAATCCACCACAGACCATGCTCTCTCAGATTTCCCTGAAACCCCCCAAATCATCATCTTCTATCACTAAATTGCTATCTCTGTCAAACTAGGCAGAGATAGTAAATTGAATGATAATAAGTACAAATACCATATTGACAATAACCTCTGTCTTTATTGTGGATCAAAGGACCACAAGGTAGATAGGTACCCTAGGAAACAACCAATAAGGGCACAACTAACTACTCTGGAGGAACAAAAGACTCTACTCTCTAAGAATCTCTTAGAAAACTAGAGCGCAGCTCCCAAGACTTAGCACAAACTAGGAGTCATGTTGAACTTGTTTGTGTAACTACAAGTCCAATGCATCTCAATACATCCACTCTTTCCAATTCTAATTCTCTTTGTATACTCTTTGTCTTTCCTCTGGTATGTGCTTTGGACCATCTCCAGCCTATACCCATCTGAATACTGGTAGACTCCAGATCTACACACTATTTCTTGGACTCTGCTTTTGCTTGTGAACATTCTCTGCCTACTACTCCTACTTCTCCTATAAAACTGTACCTGTTTGATGGAACCTCAAATAATATTATTTCCAAGATAGTATCTTTGCCTGTAAAATTCTCCTCTGGTGAATACATGACTCTTGACTTCTATGTTATCTCGCTTGATTCTTGTTGTTCTCTGGTACCAGGTTACTCTTGGCTTACCCACTACAATCCATTGTTTGACTGGGTTTTTGGGTCAATAACTTTTCAACTACCATATCTACTTCAAAGTCTGGCTTCAGTTTCTTTTGTTAAAACCTTGGTAAATCCTCTGTTTTCTCTAGCAGAAAACCCTTTATAGTTCATTCCATCTAAGACGTCTTCATCTAACCCCAAGCAACCTGACATCACAATTATCAATGTGCCAGCTCTACTTCAGGCCTCGCACCTCATAGGCTCAACAACATTTTCCCTCTAATTCTGTTCCACAATGCAGGCCAATTTCACTACTATTTCTGAAAAAATTAACCTCTCTTCTGTTTTGGAGGAATACCATGAGTATGCCAATGTGTTTAACAAGTCCAAAGCAGAAATACTTGCTCCTCATTGTCTTTACAACCTGTGGATTGAACTAGAGAAAGATTCTTATCCTTTAGTAGGAACCATTTACTCCTTATCCAAATTTGAACAAGAAGCACCAAAAGAATTCATTGATGAAAACCTAACCAATAAATTCATCTGCTCGATGTCTTCTCCTTATGGAGTACCAGTCCTATTTGTAAAGAAAAAGGATGAATTCCTCTAGCTCTGTGTAGATTTCTGTAGACTCAACAGAATCACAAAAAGGAACTGATATCTACTTCCCCTCATCTCTGACCTCTTAGATTCCCCTGGCAAGGCTCATATTTATACTAAGATTGATCTCTGACATGTATACCATTTGGTCCACATTGCCAAAGAGGACAAATAGAAAACTGCCTTTTGGACTCACTATGGAGCTTTTGAATAGTTAGTAATACTATTTGGACTAACTAATTGTCAGGGCGACTGGGCACAAGACTCCAGGAGAATCCTCAGCTAATATTACAGTTAGTGTTTATGATACAACTCACCTCCAGGAGAATCCTCAGAGAATAGGATGAGGCTCCTGAAGGGATACTTCTATATTATATACATCCCTTAGTGTCAGGGTTAGCAGGATCGGAGCTAAACTAGTGTGTTTAAGTGTTCACTAGTAAACAGGCTAAGGTAGCTCTGGAGTGTTGTCATGCCGTTCAGGGGTGGAAATGGAGGTGTCCCCTTACATTCACCCCCCCTTCAAGATTGCTACGTCTCGGAGCAATGGACTTGGAATGAAAAATGTTGTTGAACTCCGCACGTCAGACATGTCTTGGAGCTCCGGGGTGTTTGCAATGGAACTCCGCTGTGAGTTCTGGTGCAGAAACTTCGGAAGCGGACTCCCAGGAATTGTGTTCACAGCTGTATCCCTTCCACTTAATGAGGTACTAGAATCTTCTCCGGTGCCAACGACTGTCAAGTATTTCCTCTACTTCCTACTCCGGTTCTCTGTCAATAACTACAGGCAGTGGATGGTCCTCCATCTTGTGTCCTGTAATCGGGTCGTCCAGGGCTGGAGTAAGCTTCACTACGTTGAACACTGGATGGAGTTGCTTCATCCCGTGTGGCAGTCTCAAGTGATAGGCCATAGGTCCGATCTGCCATTCTACTATGAAGGGGCCTGTCACAAACTTCATTCGGTCATATCTCCATCAATTCTTCGACGATTCCCACGGTCTCAAAGCCAGCTTAAAGCTCTTAAGAAGACCTTTCGATCGATGCCAGTCACGTCTCGAGGCGATCAATAATGGCCGAGATATTAAGCAGATCAACTGGTAACTACCATGTTACCATTTATTAAATTGCTAATATCTCGGAAA
>Ga0153962_1000056_pt1 | contig 18940 bp, 19 predicted proteins | sample TSFL046MetaG_FD_106657 | JGI IMG/M metagenome (GOLD analysis project Ga0153962, IMG submission 106657) | Attine ant fungus gardens microbial communities from Florida, USA - TSFL046 MetaG | ecosystem: Host-associated > Fungi > Mycelium > Unclassified | place: USA: Florida, Withalacochee...
TGGGGGTTGTGTTTATTCTAGATGAGGGTTCTGGGGCATTGAGGGTGTCTCTGTTTCTGTAAAAGGACAGAAGACTTACTGAGGGCTCAGAGTAGGTTTCTGTCAAGGACCTATCTCTATAGTAGACTGGACCCTAGGCATAAAGGGGAAGGTCTGTCTCTCAGAATGATGAGAGCAGGCTAGCTTGTGTATCATAGCTAGTCCTAAAAGACTTCAGATTTGTGTAAAAATTTCTAAAAAACCCTTGCAGGTAGCTGGAACCACTCTGAGATCCCCATTCCTTCTCTATGAGCTAGTAAGAGAAACTAGACATGACATCGACTCTACCCCCTCAAGACAGAACCTCTCATCAATGTTGGAAAGACACTTTTAGTATAGTATAGTATAGTTTTTCTGCCTACACACTTCATCCACTGAAATAGGAATGTTGTGCTCACTTTTGCCTCCAAGCCATGCCCACTATCAGAAACACCAAGAAAAGTCTTGTTGAATGCCTCTCACTGAAACAGGAGAGTATAAAGGACAAGTCATTGCTAGAAAGAATTAGAATGAATTCTACTCTATCTATAGAACTTTACAACAAACTCGTTGAAGCAGACCCTTGCTGGTACAAAGTAGATAATCTCTATTTCTCATCCTGCCCCCCAGAGCTACATTTTTGCAAAAACAAGAAGTTATTATGCATCAAGAAGTACAAAGAACTCCTGGAACCCACCTTGGATTGCATATCACCTTTTTTCACAAAAATGAGTAAAAACAAGACTTGGGCTGAGGATCCATAGTATGACTCTCTGTGGAAATTGACTACAGGATATAATCATAGAGCTAGATGAGATTGGTCACAAGCTTACAGCTAAAGAGTGGAGAATATTAAAAGGCGCTTGCAAGTATCTCAAAAATGTAGATTTTTTAAAACTAGCTACTAGAGTACCAAAAATTTGTAAAGCTCTCCTAGAGCTCAACATTACTATTCCATAGACATAATATGATTGGAATGGTATTCAGATGTAACATAATGGCATTAAGAGGCTAAAATTGGGCATTTTTTTCCTTTTACTCCCTTAAAAACATACTTAAGAACCATAATTAACTACTCAAATTAGACATGTCAACTTTCATCAACTTTACCATCACTGTTCCCTTTGCTGACTTCAGTACTGAAAATTGGGAAGCACTCATCAAGGATAGCACAAACCTTGAGAACACTTCTTGGAATAAGGTCAAGATGCTGATGCTGTGAAATATGCATTGGAGTACTACTCATACCCTCAAGAACTATGTTGATCAGGTGCTCAATGGAGCAATCAACCACTATAATAGTACCTTGACCACTATATATAATAGAATTGCCACTTTGAAGGCAGAAGTCACCCGTCTCTAGGGAGAGCTGACAAGGCTCCCTGGAGAAAATGTCATCTCAAAGGCCAAGGTACCAGAGCCACCAACATTTGTAGGCTCTGAAAACAAAATGCACTTGCATGATTGGTTGAGCCAGATTGCTCTATATTATTCAGCATCTAGTATTATTGCAGACAATTAGAAAATCATGTGTGCCCTCACTAGATTATGTGCTCCCGCTAGCATATATATGAAGTCATATTATGATAAGGTACAAGCAGGACAAGGTGTTGGATCCTGGGGTGACTTTGTCCAGGAACTCAAAAATATTTATGGACAAAGAAATAACAAGGAGGAAGCAAAGAAGAAATTAATAGCGTTCTAGGTCAACAAGAACCTAGCAAAGAAGAACTTTGTCAAGTATGCAAAATAATACAGAACATTGGCAAGAATTGTCAATTATAGTGACGAAGTTCACATCGACAAAATGAAAGAAGTCATTCCTGATGAGCTATAAAATGTGCTCGTCATATATAAAATTACAAATCAATCTCCCAAGACATAAGATGACTATCTGAAATTGTTGATGCAAGCATATAAGGCCTTATATCTGGACAAGGCCCAGGACATAATATTTAGTCCAGTGGCAAATGGAGAGAAAAGTAGAGGAAAAAAGAACCTGGATGCAATGGGAATAGATGAGATTTAGAAAAAGAAAGGAAAGAACTTGTGATACTGCCAGATATGCACTGGAAAAGGCTTTAAGAATAAGGCAAAATCACATAATACTATAGACTGTTACAACAAGCCTGGCAATGAGGACAAATATCCTCATAAAACCTCTTCTCAGAAACTATCTTCACCAGGTCCAAGTAAAAATAAAAGTCAGTCGTTTAGAGCATGGCTAATAAAGCTGTTGGAGGAAGATAGTGACAACCCAGAATCCCCTCCTGAGAATGTCAATGTTAATAGCACGTCAATTGAGGAAATTCCTGATCCTATTCCTTCAAGTGGAAAGGGAAAGAGGACTCCCAAATTGGATTTTCCCTTGGAACTGTAGAGTATAATGTCTGTAATCTACAGTCAGAGAATAGTATACTTTCAATTAGCTTGCAAAAGTTGGAAGTAGTACTGGAATCTTGTAATAATATAGCATGCAATAAGACTACCTCCTTTAAAATTCTAGTTACACTTTGGGTATATGACAAAAAAGTACAGACCAAGACTTTAGTTGATTTGGGAGCTACTATAAACTTCATTGATAGAGTCGTTATAGAAAATAATAACCTAGTAATGTATAAACTAGCAAATCTGTATTGTGTAATCAATGTGGATAGCACTCCCAACAAGGCGGGACAAATAACAGAATATGTCTGAGCTTATGTAGAAATTAGATCTCATAAGACAACCCAACATTTCTTTGTCACCAACCTAGGAAATAAGGAGATGATGATTGGCTACTCGTACTTGTATAAACATAATCCAAATATTGATTGGCAAAAAGGTCAATGGGAGTTCACCAGGTGCCCAAATACATGTGCTAGTAAAGTCCATAAAATACGAGATATAAAAGCAGAAGCTAATGAGCTTTACCTCAAAATGGATATCAGTGGATTCCCCTTATTGGATGACATAGGAGATGAGGACCCCAACAACTACATTCTTAGCTGAACAGACATGACTAACCCAGGCAGTCATCAACAGGTGATGATAATTGTAACAATACTCAACAATTGAGACCAGTATGAGGACTTAGATTGCGAAGACACAAAGATCTGGAAAGCTCATGTACCAGAATGGTTACATGAGTATGGGAATGTGTTTTTAAAACATAAATCAGAGAGAATGCCATTACAAAAACTATATAACCATGCTATTGACTTTATGGAAGGCACAAAGCTTCCCAAGCCAACAAAGGTCTATCCACTATTTCTAGCAGAAAGAAACTCTCTTGATACATAAATCAATGAGGAACTCAGAAAAGATTACATTTGTCCATCTACTAGCCTGATAGCAGCTCTATTCTTCTTTGTAAAGAAACACAATGAAAGCTTACGATCCGTTATGGACTATAGAGCCCTCAATGCAATTACCATCAAAAATTACTATCCAATCCCTAGAATAGCTGACTTGATTGAATCACTCAGCAAAGCCTTAATCTTTACCAAAATTGATTTGAGATGGGGATACAACAATATTTGTATCAGAAAAGGGGATGAATGGAAAACAGCATTTATCACAAGATGAGGCCTCTTTGAGACAACTATTATGTATTTTGGGTTCTCCAATGCACCAGCAACTTTCCAAAGTATGATGAACAATATACTTGGAGATTTGATTCGCATTAAACTAGTAATAGTGTATTTAGATGACATTTTAATATTTGGGACATGTTTGAAGAAACATAGGCAACTGGTCAAAGAAGTGCTGAAAAGACTTCAATTCAATGACCTCTATACTAAAGCAGAGAAATGTTTCTTTGAACAAAGTAGCATCAAATATTTGGGCATAATAATATCAGAAAATAAAGTATAGATGGATAAAGAGAAACTTTCAGGAGTTCTAGAGTAGCCAGTACTGACAAAAGTCAAACAAGTACAAGCATTCTTAGGCTTTGTGAATTTCTATTGTAGGTTCATTGAGAACTTTGCCAAGATGTCAAAACTACTCTCCAACTTGACCAAGAAGGATTGTACCTGGAATTGGGGTATTGAGCAACAAAATGCTTTTGAGGTGCTAAAAAAGGCCTTTACTATGGCTCCAATCCTGAGAATACCAAATGACAAAGATCCCTTTAAGTTATCCACTGATGCTAGCGACTTTGCAACAGGTGTAGTCTTATCACAAAAAGATATACAAACCAACCTGTGGCACCCAGTAGCTTTCTTTTCCAAATTGTTAGATGTCCATGAAAGGAACTATGAAATCTATGACAAAGAGCTACTTGCAGTAATTCGAGAACTAGAAGAATACAGATATCATTTGAAAGAACATCCATATAAAATTGAGATCTGGTCAGATCATCAGAACCTCACCTTTTTTAGGACAGCTCAAAAGCTGACCAGAAGGCAAGCAAGATGGGCATTATTCATGACTCATTTTGACTTTGTACTCTATTATAAACCAGAAAAGACGATACAGGTGAAAGACCCCTTGTCCAGACAAGCAGATTATGAAATAGGGATAGACCTCAACAATACAAACTAGGTATTGCTAAAGCCTGAGTTCTTTGCTATCAATGCATTAGAGGCTACTCATGAATCGTCAATAAATGATGAGATAATCCTAAAGGAGGTCAAAGCTGTACTCTTATCGGACGAAGTCACAAAAGACTACAAGTTGTTACTCAAGTCTGGTCCCAGAGAATTTGAAAAATCCTTGCAAGACTGGAACTATGAGAACAGACTACTCCTGTACAGAGGGAAGATATATATCTCTCATAGCGTGGACAACACTTTGCAATAACAGATCGTTCAGATGCACTACAATTTGCCATTCACTAAACACCTAGGTCAGTAGAAAACCTATGAGTTGGTCTCCAGAAATTACTAGTGGCCTGGAATGACTACATTTGTCAAGAAATATATTACGGGTTGTGATATGTGTTAGTGGATGAAAAATTGCCCACAGTAACCTTTTGGACCACTTGTGCTTAACAAGGTACCTAATAGGCCTTGGAAAATAATATCAACGGACTTAATCACTCAATTGCCAAAGTCAAACAGTTACAATGCTATCTGTGTAATTGTTGACAGGCTCACCAAAAGAGCTCATTTTATTCTTATTAACAATCAGTTTTCATCCAAGGATATGGCATAGTTACTTTATGATAAGGTTTATCCATTGCATAGACTGCCCCTACAAATCATTTCAAATAGAGGAGTACAATACTTGGCCGAGCTATTCCAAGAATAGTACAAAATTTTAGAAATAGAATCTATTATATCAACAGCATACCATTCACAAACAAATAGACAAATGGAACATGTAAACCAGGCTCTAGAGCAGTATCTTAGGTGCTATGTCGATTACAATCTTAGTAATTGATCAGATCTGCTACCAAGTGCAGAATTCACATATAATAATCAAGTATACAAAGGAATTAAAGAAAGTCTGTTCTATCTTGAATATGGCAGATATCCAAGAGCAGGTCCAATTTTAGTCAAAGAGTTGCTGCAAAGGGACTTGAATGACCTAACGTATAAAAAACATAAAGCCTTGGAGCAAGCAAAAGCAGCTCTTACTCTTGCAGTAGAAAGAATGAAATAGTACTATGACAAGAAAGTCCAAAGCGTCCCATTTAAAGTTGGTAACAAAGTGCTACTCAATTTGAAGGATTACCAGACTATGGAGCAAGTATTACAACTCTGGTATAAAGGACCATTTGAAATAATAGAAAAGTTGTCCTTGGTTACATTCTGGCTTAGGATACCATCTCACTACTGAGCATTGCACCTAGTCTTTCATATAAGTAAATTAACTCAGTACTCTGAATCCATCATTTGTGGCCAGAAAGCCACTTCTCCACCACTGACCTTGATATAGGACCAGGAAAAATGGGAGATAGAAAAAATTCTGGACTTATGACAAAGACATGGGAAGAATGAATATCTTGTTAAATGGAAAGGATACACTCAAGAAGACAACATATGGAAACCTAAAAAAAATTTACAAAATGCAGGTGAAAAGCTGCAGGAATATCTTCAGAGTATACTAAAAACAAGATAACTTCTCAACAGAGCTCGAACCAAGAGAAGGAGTAATATCACAAACTTCATTCAGCTATATCTCTATCAATTCTTTGACAATTCTCACAGTATTAAAGACTACGGAAAGCCCTTGAAAACACCTTTTGATCAATACCAGTCACGTCTTGAGACAATCAATATTGGCCAAGATATTAAGCAGATCAACTGATAACTACTATGTTACTGTTTATTAAATTGCTAATATCTCGGAAACTGCCATGATCAATGCTTCAGTTCTAGGCTCAGCAGAAGCCTTCTTCATAACACTCATAATGAGCCTAAAACGACCTCAAGGCAATTAATATTAGTGGAGATATAAAGACCTCAATGTTTGCACATGAACTTTATTAATTACTCATAGATAGTCATCTGTCCTTTTCTTAGAACAAAGGACAGTCTCCATATGGTTAATTTATCACTATTTTAAGTACAAAGGCACTACCATATGTAGAACAATAGGTAGTAGCATATAATGATTTGTCCTAGTGCACAGACCATCACAATCATGTATATAAGGACTCATAGTCTGAGGATTAGACCTCAGACTTAACAACATCTTTTGTCACTATCTAAAACTTCACATTTTTAAACCTTTCAAGATTCTAAAGCACCAATCACAAATAAGTAAGTGACCATTTGTGATACTGAGCAGTATAAGAAGGGCTTATCTGATGCTTAAAAGCAAAGCATTGATCATGGTAGTTTTTAAGATATTAGTGATTTAATAAATGGTACTATAATGGTTATCTGTTGATCTGCCTGATATCTTGGCCATTATTGATTGCCTCAAGACATAACTAGTATTAATTAAAAGGTCTTTTTAAGGGCTTTCAGGTGCCATTAAGACCATGAGAATTGTCAAAGAATTGATGGAGATATGGCTGAATGAAGTTTATGATATATGCTCTTATACAAGCTCTATTTCAACTGACCATACAGTTGAAAGCTTACTTCAAGAACATATAGCAAGTGATTAGCTCTTAGTGTAAGTGAATGTCTGAGTCTGTAGATGTTTGAATTTCCCTCTAAGAGAAGGTTTTTAGTGTTTTTTAGAAAATAGGAGAAAAGCTTAGAATAAAAAAAACTCAATTACTCAAATAGCTGTTAAGCTCTATAGTAACAGAGAAGGATGATAGAGGTCAGATTCTTGATTTCCCTTCTATGCCCTAGAGTATTTTATTAGGATTACAAAGCAAAAATACAACACAAGAAAAAGAGACAAAAAAACTTCTGAAATTCCCAAAGATAGCAAAGGCAGAATAATAAGCCAACATCTTTCCCAATTACTTGGCTACTACTTTCTGCTTCTCTAATCCTTCTCTAGGAATTCTATTCTGAATGATATATGGCTCTTGAGTCTCTTGAGGGACAGTAATGAAAGGTACCTATCTCAAGCTGACTTGTTCTCAATGTCATAACTTAGCAAAACAGCTAAGTTATTATTTATATTTCTTTTTATTTTATTTTCTTTTGGACTTGCTACACAGGGAAGAAGTACAGAAAAGTGTCACATGTCACATCATATGATGGAGTCACATAATAAGTCTAGAAAAATAGTGCATAAACCATATAATAGTTATATAAGTAGTATATAGAAATTGAATAAGGACTCTATCGAGTTTTTCTTGTCAACTCAGACTTAGAGTGTGATTAAGTCATCTCAGGCTAAGTTGCTACACCAGTCACTCAAGAACCAGCAGAAACAAGTCTATGGTCCCATAGTATTAAAGCTGAAATAACAGCCTAGCCAGAAAAAAAAGCCTTATGTAAAAAAGTCTAGAAAAATGTTCATCAAAAAGAAACAGGATTGGTAGCCTAGTAAGAGATAAGAATAGGAAATGACATCACCCAATCAGTTGTAGCTAAGAATAGGAAATCAACAAAAACTAATTCTTCATGATCAGAAATAAAGGAGCCTAATAAAAGAGTAACAAGAAACCTTAGAGAGCTATGGAGATAGTATCCAAGACTCCCTAAAGAAAAGGATAATAGGTCCCAAGTTACTGAAGTAAGCAAAGAATGGGAGAGATTGATACAAGATTAGTAGTAGGTAACCTAGTAACTCAACAAGAACAAAACAGACCTGGAAAAACTCATAGAAAATAATTGAGAAGTCAAGGAGGTATAGGATTTCCTATTACTACTAGAACAATCATTGTATTAATAGACTTATGACTGGGTTTATTATTTCTCTCTATTTTTTGTATATTTCTTTTGCATTTCTCTAAACATATAAAAATCTCTACTTAGTAGAAAAAGGATAAGCAATCTCAGTTATCTCTTTTCTTTATTTGGGTTTTCAAAAGTGAAATCTATTTTTAGAGTGATCAGATTAGTGATTAAGATGCTTTGACTCAAGACTTAGTCAAAACAAAGAGACTATAGGACAAGTGACTTAGCCATAAAAGTAACATTATAAGAGCTCTAAGATAGAGTTTAGCATTGCTAGGGAGTCAAGTTATACAGGGAGGATTCAAAGTCCAATATCTAATCATATAGTCAAGAGTACTACTATAAGGATAGTATCACAAATGGTAACTTACTTGATTTGTGATTGAAGAGTGGTTATTCAAAAAGGCTTAATAAGCAAAGTTAGACAGTGACAAGAGATGTTGTTAAGTCTAAGGTCTAATCCTTAAACTATGAGTTCTTATATACAGAATTGTGATGGTCTATGTACTAGAACAGATCATCACATGCTACTATCTATTGTTCTATATATAGTATTGTCTTGTACTAAAAATAGAGATAACTTAACCATATAGAGGCTTTTTTTTGTTCTAAGAAAAGACAGATAATTATCCATGGATAACTGATCAAGTCTATATACAAACATTGAGAACTTCATATCTCTACTAATACTGATCTCCTTGAGGTTATTTTAGGCTCATTTTGAGCATTATAAAAATAGCTTCTTTTGAGCCTAAAAGCAAAGCATTGATTATGGTAGTTCCAAGATATTAGCAATTTAATAAGTAGTACCATAGTGGTTACTGTCATGACTTGGCAAAATGGCTAAGTCAATATTTATATTTCTTTTCTTTTCTTTTCTTTTTTGATTATTGTTTTTCTTTTATATTTTCTTTTCTTTATTTTCTTATTAATGGATGTACGAGAGGAAAGTGACTTATAGGGAAGTGTGGGACAAAAGGAAGGGTTAGGGTTACTTTTCATGTATAAATAGAGTACAAAATCTAATGGGAACTCCATTGAGTTCTCTTTGTCAAATGCTGATAAAGAGCAGTTAGCTTTATTCTGGCTTAGAAGTTGGCTCATTGACAGTTATCTACTAATTTGCCTGAAACCTTAGCCAATATTGATTGCTTCAAGACATGACTAGCATCAATCAAAAGGTCTTTTCAAGAGATATCTGGTGCTGTTAAGACCATAGAAATTGTTAAAGAATTAGTAGAGATAGATCCAAATGAAGTTTGTGACAATAACCTAACAAAAACCTACCTCTACAATGGAATAATGTCCAGGAGGGGAGTTCTGTTGTGAGGCCCAAAATATATTCAGGCCTAAAATTAAACAAAATTTGCAACTTCATATCCAAAATTAGGACTAAGATAGAATTATCTACTAAGTAGTAGGAAAAGCACAGAGGACTTTACTGACAAAGCTAACTACCTAGCTATATAGCAGTATACCTAGGAACATAAGGTCACTACCACTGATAGGCCAATCACTTGAGAACTAGTGGAGTTAAGCCTATGGTCTCATAGCATTATCACTAAGAATAATATCTTAGTTGTAAGACTTTAGCTATGATAACTTAAATCCACTCTAAGTCTGAGTTGACAAGAAGAACTCAATAGAGTTTCTGTTATTTTCTATATACTACTTATACAATTACTACATGGTCTATACACTACTTTTCTACACCTATTATATGACTGTTATATAACATAACTATGTGGCTGTAATATGACACTTTCTTACACTCCTTCCTGTGTAATAAAGAAAAAGAAAAGAAATATAAATAATGACTTAGCTGTTTTGCCAAGTCATGACATTAGTCAGAAAAAGAAGTCTCATATAAAAAAGTCCAGAAAAATGCCTATCACAAAGGAATAGGACTAGTAGTCCAGCAGAAAATAAGAATAGAATATGGCATTACCAAATTAGTAATAGCTAAGAATAAAACAGTATTAAACTAATCCTCCACAATTAGAAACAAAAGAGTAACAAAGAGCTTCAGGGAGCTGTGGAAATAGTATTCAATGTTATAACTTGGCAAAATGGCTAAGTCATTATTTATTTTCTTTTCTTTTCTTTTCTTTTTCTTTTTCTTTGGACTTACAACTACAAGGTGGAGTGTGGGAAAGTATCACGTGACTTTGTCACAATGTCACAATGGTGTCACGGATGGTCACAAGTCACAGTCACAGTCACAAAAGTGTCACATGACTAGAGTAACATAAGGACTATGGGAGAGTAAACACATAGCCACAGTAGTAAAATGTATAAGTAGGTAGAGAAATGAGCGAGAACTCTATCGAGTTCTCTTTGTCAAACTCTGAACAAAGAGACAGTTGGCTTAATTCTGGTCATCAGACTTTAGACGCTGACATTCAAGACTTTTTAGGCAAGAAAGGAAAAAGATAGGTCCCAAGTCACTGAGATAAGCCAAAGACAGAAGAAATCACTACAAGGTCAGTGGTAGATAACCCAGTAACTTAGCAAGGGTAGAACAGATCTAGTAAAACCAATAGAAAATAATTGAGAAAAGACAAAGAGACATAAGATTCCTTATCATAACTAGAACAATTGTTGTATTAATAGATTTATGACTGGGTTTATTATTTTCTCTATTATTTCTTTTGTATTTCTCTAAACATATAAAAACTTTCACTTAGTAGAAAGTATCATGACTTGGCAAAACAGCTAAGTTATTTTCTATTTTTCTTTTTGTTTTCTTTTCTTTTATTTAGTTAAATCATTACTAAGGTGGAGCATGGAAAAGCATCACATGACAGTCACATAGTCACAAAGCATGACATTGATCACATATCAGTCACAGTCATAGTCACAACATGTGATGAGGTAGATATATGATGGGAATAACATGAGGACCATGGAAGAATGTTACACAGCCACTATAGTAAAATGTATAAGTAGTGTACATAATCAAATGGGAACTCTATCGAGTTCTTCTTGTTAACTCTGACTTGGAGTAGATTTAAGTCATTGCGGCTAGAATCTTACAGAAAGAAAGCAAGCAATCTCAGTCATCTCTTTTCTCTATTTGGGTTTTCAAAGTAGAAATCTATTTTTAGAGCAATCAAATCAGTGATTCAGATACTTTAACTCAAGACTGAGTCAAAAACAAAGAGACTACAGGACAAGTAACTTAGTTATAGGAGCGATATTATAAGAGCTCTAAGATAGAGTTTGGTATTACTAGGGAGTCAAGTTATATAGGAAGGATTCAAAGTCTTATATCTGATCACATAGTCAAGAGTACTACTATGAGTATAGTCTGATCATATAACTAGAGAGTACTACTATAAGGACAACTTTAAAACAGGGTATTAGGGCAATACTAGGTAGGCAAGACTTAGGAACAAAGCTAGAATAGTAGTTTATAATTAAGAATTAAATATCAAACATCACTGCTGTTATGCTGCCAGCAAATTTGCTATAGAGAGTAGCATTTGATACAACTTATACCAATGAATTTCTAATCAGGATTTGCTCTAGAACCCATTATAAATCCTTAGAACATACCAAACAGTTATAAGAAACAGTAAGTAGGTAAAACTGGACCTAGAGCTTATGAAAATACCTTGGGAGGCAAGCAGTATAAGCTGGTATCAGGTTATAGGAAGAATCATTAGATGAAGACATTCTAAATTCACTTTGTATGGAATATACCTTGGAAAAGATAAAATACTTAAGCTCTAGAGCTAGTAGTACACTAGTAATGGACGTAGATGGATATATCACTGATTGCAAATAAGCATTGATGGTATCAGATCAGATATATTTAGATAAATAACACTTAGGATATGACTTAGAGAATTGAAACAGTGGTTAGAGCTTACTAACACTTGACAAGTAACTAAGGAGTTTAAAATCACAAGCCAACAATAGAGAAAAGAACAACAAAGGGTGAAGAAAATTCTAGAAGAAAATGGTAATGAGGATACATCATTGATGGAAAGGATCCAGAAGAGAAAGATATAAACTATAGAACTTTAGGAGAACTTGGAGAGAGAAAAAGTCAAGGAAATTCTAAAAGTAGCAATAGTTTTCTTTTTATCTTTTATTCTTTAAGTTTCAGACATTTGTAATAACTTTAATATAGTATTCAGAGAGCAGAGAGGATAAGGAAGAGAACCTCTTGGCACTTATCTTCATCATCACTGCCTCTAGAACTGTGAAATGCAAAACTATTGAGTGTAAGAGTTCAGAGTTAGTAGGATGTCTTGAGTAAAACACAGAATATACCCAGAACTCAATTGTTATAACTTGGCAAAATGACTAAGTTAATATTTATATTTCTTTTCTTTTTCTTTTTCTTTCTAGACTTACTACTGTTATCGATGGGCTGTGATAGCTCTTAGTGATCACCCTAGGTGGATGTTCAGGAAGAACTCAATAGAGTTCCTCATTGGATTGACTACCTACTTATACTACTTTTACAAGTGGCTGTACACTACTAGTCCACAATCATATGCCCTTCTAGAATATTCTACAATCACATGATCTTGTCACATGTTATGATTACTTAAGTTCCCATACTATTTATATCTTGTCTGCATTGTACAACTTGATATTTGCAATCAAGTATTTGAACATATGGGAAACTTGTTCCTTCTTAGGACTCTTATAACATGACCTCCCCTTCAAGATTCCTTGTCCTGAGGAATTTTTCCATTGACTCCAGTTTTTGTCCCATTTCTTCTCTCTCTCTCTTTCGTATCTTTTCTTTCCCCATCCATATAGTAATTTTGCCGTAAATTCCCTAGGTAATTCTCGGCTAAATTTCTCCTTTTTTTCTTTTAGCTCCTGTTGCCTAAGTTCTTCTGTCTCTTCCCCATACTCCCTCTCAAATTCTTCAACCAATTCTTTCGCATTCTCCAGGTTTTCTCTATTTTTCTGTGTATCTCCTTCTGCTGTATACCCTTTCCATTGTACTAAGAATTTTTTCTTTCCTCGTACTACTCGTTTATTCAAGATTTTCTTCACCTCGAATTCCTCCTCTCCTTCGATGATGACTGGTTTTGGGAGTATCTTCTTCTGTTCCTCTACCTGTGGTTTGTAAAGTCGTATTCTACTTACATTAACTACAAGGTGTATTTTAATAGATTTAGGTAATTCTAACTCTATTGTGTTACTAGAGACGATCTCCTTGACCTTATAGGGGCCCACAAAGTGTTTTGTCAGTTTCTCCGACCTTCTTCCCTTCATCTGCCATTTCAAGTCCTTTGTACTCAGTAGTACTAAGTCCTCTACTCTGTATTCCTTTTCCTTTCCTTGTTTCCTATCTGCAAATTTCTTCATTTTCTCCTGTGCTTTCCCTAGTGCTACTTTCACTTTCTCCTTGATCTTCCTCATTTTTTCCATGAATTTTCCTGTCACTTCATACTTCCCTTTTCTTCTACTCTCAAATCCCATCCTTAGGTCTTGTTTGTAATTTACTTTGAACGGTGAGTTTTTTATTGCTATGTGAATTTTGTTATTGTATGCAAATTCTGCCATTCCCAGCCAATCTGGCCATTGCTCTTGTCTATGGTCGATAAAGACCCTTAGGTACTACTCCAACTTCTGATTTATCCTTTCTGTCTGCCTATCTGTTTGCAGATGATAAGCTATCGAGAGTTTTGTTTGGATACCCAGCAAGTTATTTATCTCCTTTATCATTCCTGCTGCAAACTATACCCCTCTATCTGATATAATGCTTTCTGGAAGCCTGTGCAACTTCTACATATAGTCTCGAAACAATTTGGCAAGTCCCTCTGCTGACGTCTTTTCTGTTGTTGCTATGAAGTATGCCATCTTACTAAAACAATCACACATGACTAGAATAGCATTATATCCCTGAGCTAGGGGTAGCTTAGTGATAAAGTCTGTTGAGATGTGACTCCATGGCTTCTCTGGGATTGCATTTAGCATTAATTTGCCTGCCAGTACCTCATTTTGATTCTTGTATCTTTGACAAGCATTGTATTCATCTACATATCTCCCAACCTCCTTTGTTACTCCTGGCTACTAATAGTTTCTAGTAACCAACTCCGTCATCTTCCATCTTCCTCCATACTCTCCTACTGGGGTGTTATGGTATAACCATATTACCTCCCCTCTGAGTTTCCCTTCTGGCACATATATCCTTCCTTCCTTCAGTACTACCCCATCTTCTATTTCCTATTCTTTGTCCCTTAGCATCTTTACCCCTGCTTTTTTTAACTCTTCTACTGCCTTTACTATCCTTTTATCCCTCTCCTATGCCTTTTTTATCCTTTCTCTTAAACTTCCCTCTTCTACTATTGTTTCTGCTCCTCTAACCCATTTAGGCTTTATCAACATTCAGTCTTCATTATCTCTTTCCACCCCTTCTTGCCAATCTGGTCTTTTACTTAGTCTATCTGCCTTCCCCATACTTTTCCCTGGAACGTGCTTTAAGGTAAAGTTAAATCGCGAGAGGTACAAAGCCCATCGCGCTTGTTTTCAATTCAACTTTTGGCTTGTCATAAAGTATTAGAGGTTTTTATGATCTGTCCAAATTTCGAATTCCAGCTTTGCTCCTTCTAAATAGTGTCTCCATGCTTCGAGACACCTAATAACTGCCAACATCTCTTTGTCGTGGATTTCATAGTTATGCTCTGTAGCATTTAACAATTTAGAGATGAAAGCCACTGGCCTCCACTTTCCATCCTCGCATTTTGTTGATAACACTCCTCTTGTTGCATAGTCCAAGGCGTCTACCTCTACCCTCATCTCCTTATCTATGTCTGGAATTGCTAAAACTGGTTCCATAGTGAACACTGCTTTGAGCTTTCCAAATACTTCCTCTTGCTCCTTTTCCTACTTCTATTTCTGCTCCTTTCTGACTAGCACATGTAGCAGTGCTGCTATTCTAGCAAAGTTTTTTATAAACCTCCTATAATAGTTGGTGAGGCCTAGGAACTTTTGTACTTCCTTAACATTTCTTAGTGCTGGCTAGTTGAGAACTCCTTCTACCTTTTCCTTCTATATCTCTATGCCTTTTGGGCCAATCACTACTCCCAAGAATTCTACCTCTCTGACCTTCCACTTGCATTTTTCCAGTTTTACAAACAAATCATTCTTCTCTAGCCTCCTGAGCACTTCGTCTACCAACTCATCATGTCCCTCCTCTGTATCCGTGGCTACTAAAATGTTGTCAATGAAGGTCGCAGTATCCCCTTGATTAATGAGATCTTGGAATAGGTCATTCATTATCATCTGAAAGGTAGCAGGGGAGTTTGTCAGCCCAAAATACATAACTGTGGGTTTGTAGGCTCCGATATGCATTGTGAATGCCACCTTCCATTCATCTCCTTCCTTGATCTAGACATTATTATAACCCCACCTCAGATCCAGTTTCATGAATACCTTCCTTTTCCTTACTCTATCCAATATGTCTGCAATAAGAGGTAGGGGGTATCCATTCTTTATCGTCCATTGGTTAATGTGACAATAGTCTTGCACTATTCTTTGCTTCCCATCCTTTTTTGCTACAAAATGTACTGGCAATGTCTGGAGTGATTTGGATGGTCGAATGTATCCCTTTCTTAGTTGGTCTTCTACGAATGCTTGTACTTCCTCTCTTTCTTCCCTTGATAGAGAATACACTTTTCCCTTCTTTGGTACAAAATCTTCTTTTAACTCTATTGCATAATCCCAGGCTTTTTGCACTGGCATTCTTTCTGACTCTCTTTTTCCAAACATCTTTTTCTACTTCCAAAACTTCTTAGGTACTAACTTCCTTAGTACTTCTTCGTCTTCATCTTTCTCTACTTTTTTTACTTCTCTTTTTCCCTCTTGCTTTTTCTTTCCACATATGGGTGGGCATTGCATCATTTTTACTTCCCCCTTCTCCCAATCTATTTCTGGGTTATGGGCAGCTAGCCATGGCATCCCTAATATAACCTCCATTTTCCCCAAGTTACACACATCCATTCTGACTCTTTCTACATGTTCCTTGAAGAACATGTTGTACTCAACCTAGTGCATTATTGCTCCCCCTACATTTATTGTTCCGTCCACATTTTTAACCAACAGGGATTTCTTCATTCTTTCCATTCTGAACCCTTTTTCTTTTGCGAAGGCCATGTCCATGAACAGACCTGTTGCCCCGCTGTCTAACAACGCTTTTACTGCTACTCCCTTATGATTTTCTAACTTTTCCAGCCCCACTTTCATCCACACTTCTCTTAGCAGCCGTAGCAAGCACTGCATGTCTCTTACTCTCTCAGTAGTATTGGAAAATTTTATTTTATTGCCCAATTTTTCTGGGCGCAATATACTGTACAGATTGTTGGAGGCTAGTCGAGAGCTCACTGTCCTTCATTTTCTTTTGCTGACTCTTGCGGCATCTCCACTACTCTTGCTCTATTTCTTTCCCAACAATTTTGGGCCATATGGCCAAACTTCCCACAATAATAACATGTTCTATCCTTCCCTCTTCCTCTGTCGACATCCATTGCATTTGGATCTCTTCGTGAACCCATTTGATTTCCCCCTCTGCTAAACATGTTTCCTCCCCTTTCCCTATTTTCTCCTGTATGCGGAACTCCTGCCCACCAGGTTATTTGCCCTCCTTTTCCTCCATATGACCCCCTTTCAAAACCTCCTCTTGGCTATGCATTTCCCCCTGGGTATGCCACATTTCTCCCCAACATTCTCTCTTCTGCCCTACTCTGCCTCTGATTTCTATTCAATCTTACTGCCCTTTCTTGCCACTCTCCTATGGTAGTCGGGAGCTCTTCTGCTTCTGCTAACTTCCTTCTTATTACTCCACTTAACCCTCTCTTGAACTCTTCAATGAGAGGTTATCCCTTATAGCCGCTTTCCCTAGTGATCTTTTTGAATTCTTGGATGTATTCATCACATATCCTGCTCCCCTGCTCTATTGTCCTCAACTGCTCAATCTTTCTTTCTTCCTCTGAGGTCTCCCCAAAGTCATTTCTAATTTTTGAAAACAGTTGTTCCACTGTTTCCACCTCCAACTCTCCTTTTGCCAGCTCATCCATTAAGTTGTTCTTCTATACTTCTGCTACTCCTCTCTGTATATATAATAATACCCAGACCACCTGGGTTGTTGCTGCCTCCTTTGTCATCTTCATTCTAATGTATATTCGAGCTGCATTAATGAATACGCTCACTTCCTCTATTCTTCTACTAAAAACTTGAGGTTTTGCAACCTTTACTCTGCTCCCCTGTTATTGGAGGAGCATGTTGTTGACCTGCTGTTGCAGGGTGGCAATCATTGCGAGGAGTTGCTTCTTGCAGGTTGGTTGGTGGGGGGCAGGTGCTTGAGAAAGTGCCCCCTGTTGTTGTGGTTATTGTTATTGTTGTTGTTGTTGGCACAACATATTGTAAGGTGGTGGTGGTAATGATGGTGATGGTGATAGTGATGGTGATGACTCGTATTCAGACTCAGTTTCTCGGTCTGACTCTTGATCCAGGGCAAACTCAAGGCTACATCTGATAGGAAGCACAATCTTCTCCTGTCTAGACTCCTACTGCCTTACTGACTACTGCCCTAATCAAAATGTACATGATTGCCTCTAAGAAGGGAACCTCTAAGCTAGATGGCCTTTTAAGAAGTAACCGTCGATCTCCTGCATGTACCCATCACAATAGACGACAGCACAGAGCTTATACGAAGAAAAGGTAAAGAGTAATGTCTGATTACGAGGTCAGGACTTGAACAGGGTACTCAGACTTAGTACCTAGTCTCCTCCCTCAGTCCCTAACTGACTGAGAAGTCCCTTTTATAGCTAGGGCCCACTATCCAAGATGCTTATGAGCACTGTGCTCACTAGCAAGGAAAATAAGAGAATAAGTAGGTGGTGAGGCCGCGAGATACAAAGTTACCATTAGGTATTGAGTTCTTATGTTATCAATGGGCTGTGATAGCTCTTAGTAATCACCCTAGGTAGATGTTCAGAAAGAACTCAATAGAGTTCCTTGTTGGATTGACTACCTATGTCATGACTTGGCAAAATAGCTAAGTCATTATTTATATTTTTTTTTCTTTTCTTTTCTTATTGGACTTACAACTATAAGATGGAGCATGGGAAAGTATCATGTGACTTTGTCACAATGTCACAAGTCACAGTCACAGTGTGTCATATGACTAGAGTAACATGAGGACCATGGGAGAGTAAGCACATAGCCACAGTAGTAAAATGTATAAGTAGTAGAGAATTAAGCAAGAACTTTATTGAGTTCTCTTTGTCAAACTCTGAACAAAGAGACAATTGGCTTAATTCTGGTTATCGGACTTTAGACGCTGATAACCTACTTATACTACTTTTATAAGTGGCTATATACTACTAGTCCACAATCACATGCCCTTCTAGAATATTCTACAATTATATGATCTTGTCATGTGTTATGATTACTTAAGTTCCCATGCTATTTATATCTTGTCTGCATTGTACAACTTGATATTTGCGATCAAGTATTTGAATATATGGGAAACTTGTTCCTTCTTGGGGCTCTCATAACAACTATACAAGGATAGAGTATGAGAAAGTATTAGGTAACATCACATGACTAAGTAATATGAGGACTGTGGGAAGATAGAGCACAGACTATATAGTAGTTGTATAAGTAGTGTATAGAATTAAATAAGAACTCTATTGAGTTCTTCTTGTCAA
>Ga0153962_1000062_pt1 | contig 18623 bp, 17 predicted proteins | sample TSFL046MetaG_FD_106657 | JGI IMG/M metagenome (GOLD analysis project Ga0153962, IMG submission 106657) | Attine ant fungus gardens microbial communities from Florida, USA - TSFL046 MetaG | ecosystem: Host-associated > Fungi > Mycelium > Unclassified | place: USA: Florida, Withalacochee...
AGCACAGATCAAATACCTCTATCAATACAGGGAATTGCTCTAAGACCCCTAGCCAGTTGTGACTTACACAAAAACACACAGAGAACCTTGACTGATAATAACTCTACTGCTGTCATGGAAAAGGAACAAGATAAAGAATTGAGCAAAGTTTCTGAAACCCAACCCCTTGCACTAAGAAGATCTCAAAAGACTGCAAGACCAAGTACTTGACTATAAGAGTCTTTCAAATACCTCAACAGACCAATGGCAAACAATGTTGAGAATGAAAACTGGATTCCTAGAACATTTAGAGAGGTGATGAGATGACCAGACCTATGGTGGAAACCAATAGCTACAGAGATTGCAATGTCGAAGGCTAGAAATATCTACAAAGTAGTACCATGACCACTGGGACAAAATGTAGTTGGATCAAAATGGGTCTTTGTAGTAAAGTGGAAGGAGGATGGAGAACTGGAAAAACAAAAGGCCTGGACAATAGCAAAGGGATTCACTGTAATAAGTGAAGATTACAAAGAAATCTATGCTTCTGTAGCTTGGTTGGAATCTGTTTGCCTTGTCTGTGCTATAGTGGCATCCCAATGTCTTTGTCTTTGGCAAATTAATTTTGTGTCTGCATTTCTTAATAGTAACAATGCTTATGACATTTACATGGAATAGCTGAAGGGATTTGAGGAAGGGGGAGATAACCATGTTTGGAAATTACAAAAAACCCTCTATGAAACAATGCAGAAAGCCTATGATTGGGTGGAAAACTTGGACAAAACCTTCCAGGGCCATGGATACTACAAATTATGTACTGATCCTCAAATCCAATCAAGAGTATATGATGATGAACTTACATTAACCTCTACCTAAACTAATGATGTTCTAGGGGCCTCTTCTACTGTAGAAGGTGAACAGTTGGCCAAATCCCAACTGGAATCAAGCTATGAGATAAAAGACTTAAGTGAAGCAAAACTAATACTTGGCATATGCATTGACAGAAACTCACTAGAAGACATCATCTTATCACAATGTGCATATTGTGAACATCTTCTCAAGCAGTTCAACATGGATCTGTGTTCACCTGCAACTACTCCTCTCCCTCCTGGCTTGGTACTTTCAGCAGAAGATTGCCCTTCTACACCCAATGAGGTAGACAAGATAAAGAATATGTCATTTTGTGAGGCTTTAGAATCACTTATATAGTTACAGGTTACTACAAGACCAAACCTTGTATACTCCATCAATAAACTAGCTCATTTCACCCACAATCCAGGAAAAACTTATTGGAATGCATTAAAGCACATGCTTGCTGATATCAAAGGCACAATGGACTATGAGATTACATATAAAGGTGGTGGTGATCTTGAACCCATTAGTTATATTGATTCTGATTATACTAGGTGTAAAAATACTAGGTGATCTGCTGAAGGCAATATTTTCATGATAGCAGGAGGGCTAATCTCTTGGGAATGCAAAAGACAAGACATGGTGATGGGGATCAAAAGGTTTGATCACGAAACAAAGGTGAAAGCAAAGTCAGAGAGACGAAATCTCCAAGCTGCTTCACAATTGTGCACTAAACAAGTAGACACTGGGGAGATAAATCAAATAATAGAGCTTACTGAAGGTAAAAGTCCAAAGAATAACCAAAAAATATCAAATAGAAACCTAAGAAGAAAAAAAATGTTTTTAGTATCCACTTGAGAGAACCCTCATTGTAATAGGATTTCTAAGGTATGTGTTCATCTCGTGCCGTGACACTACTGCCCTTACCTAATCTAGTAGCCTAGCTCGCCATCGATACAGCAGTATTACCTAGAACTCCTGTGCCATCATGTGAGCTCTTCTTCAGCTGACCATATAACTGGAAGCTAACTCCAATGATTTGTAGCGAGTAGTTAGCTTCTAGCATAAGTGAATGCCTGAGTCTGTTGAGCTTGAGTCCCCCTTCAAGGGAAGTTTTATAGAGTTTTTATAAAGCAAACACAAAAGAAATCCTCAAATCACTCAAATAGCCTTTCAGCTCTAGAGCAACAAAGAGAGAGATGATGGGGGGGAAAAGTCTTTTTCCTCTTTGTGCCCTAGAGTATTTTATTAGGATTACAAAGCAATGATACAACAAAAGAAAAGAAACAAAGAAAACTCCCAAATTCCCAAAGATAGTAAGAGTGAAATGATGAGATGGCACCTCTCCCGATCACTTGGCTACCACTTCCCATTTCTCTAATCCTACTCTGGGTGTTCTTCTCTAAACAATGGATAGCTCTCGAGCCTTTTGCTAGGCCATAGAGAGAGGTGGTGATCTCGAGTCGTCTTGCTCTTGAGCACGTTGTCTTCATCAAATAGCTCTTCTTTTATCTCTCTATCTGACCTCTCTTCCTGACCTCTCTAGTCCTTCTACTACTCCTCTATACCTCATCACATCTTCGAGTCTCAGTCTTCTTCTGTCAGGTTTGCGATACAGCTCTTGAGAGGACTTGTCTTGCTAGTTCTTGCTATAATTAGCCATCAGCGATGATGGCCCTGCTCTGATGGTAACCTAAACATTATAAATAAGTCACTGTCACCAAGATATGACATCATTCTGTTAGAGAACATCTTCTAAGGTCCTTTCTGCTCTCGAGAGCACTCTAGAGGGGAGTTCTGTTATAGATCTGTTATAAAATTCTCTGGACAATCCTTATGAGGTTTCTGTAGTGGTGGTCACAGCCACTACTCTGCTACTCAAGTGGTGTGCTTGAGTCCACAACTGGGCATCTAATGGATATTTCTGGGGGGCCAAACTCGTCTCTCAAGCTGGTTATTCTTATTATTAAGGTAAAAAATGTCCCTTTTATTGCCTAAATAGCTGTCTGGCATGACAATGGTGGCTTTATCTATGGTTGAGACAGAGTTTATGGTATTCTCAAAAGCAACCACTCAAGCCTTATGGTTATCAAAGTACTTTGACGAAGTAGAATTACCAATCACAAGACTACTCAAAGTCTTCACAGACAACAGCAGGTCTATCTTCAATAGCCTAAACAACAAAAACCACTGATGTACCAAGCATATCAATGTACAACACCATTTCATCAAGGAACATACAAAATTAGGCGACATCACTTTTCAGTATACCCTAACAACTGAGGACATAGCCAACATTTTGACAAAGGCACTACCACAAGATATACTATACAAGTTTATATGTAGGATGGGACTTAACCCAAGAGTTGCGAATATGTCAGTCCAGGAGGAGTGTAAGGGGACAGCCTATAGTAGCTTAGATAACCTGGTATGGATAAGCATTATCTAGCTTACCCTTGGATCCTCGGAGTCTGCTATTAATAGTTCCCTTCTTTCTTGTTCTCATCGCCATGATACGTACTACATAGCCTTATTAGGTAGTGTAGTTATTAGTGTCTTGATCTATGTTCCTGTAGCGACTGGTACACAGACCAAGCTAGTCTAGTATAAGTAGCTAGTGATGTACAGTAGAATACCTTACCTCAACATTAGTTTGATCTCCTGGGCTATTCATTGATCTAACTTAAGTTTGCCTCAGTCACTAATACTAAGTGTGACTCGGGTTGCCGCCGAGTGATCCTCTTACAAGAAATGTTAATGAGAACTGACTTATGAAGGTTTCAGTTCTATTATCTTGAATGAAACATACTATATTTATACTTGCTGAGATATAATGTATGCTACTAGGTATTTAACAGTCAAGTTACTTAGATAGAACCTCAGTTGATCACTGCAGAGGTATTATCTGAGTTATTTCATTTTTTACTAAGAAAAGGACAAATGACTATCTATAGGTAATTAATTAAGTCCATGTGTGTCAGAGAGCCAACTTCTGAGCTAGAATTAAGCCAACTGTTCTTTATCAGTATTAGACAAAGAGAACTCATTGTAAGAGGATATCCTAGAGAGCAGCCTAGATCATGAGTAAGACTCCTACCTAAGGGGCTATTCTAAGTATCTGTGAGATGCTCTCCTACACTCTCCTTGTCTTCTCTCCTAAGTCTGCCTTGATGTACCTGATAATCTATAATTAGGACAGTGATATTAATAGTTAGTGCTCATGTGACTGCGGTGCATGGACCATCAGTTTTAGTATATAAGACTGCTTGTGTAGTTAGATCTAGCTTCACTCAAATATCACCTTAGCTTCTGGAACTCTTACCTAGCTTTAGGGTTAGCTGCCTTTGAGTGACTATGCCCTAACACTCATTAGAGTCCTCACTGTATTAAGTCTGTCTACTTATACATATTCTAGCTGGTCTGTGTTATGAACATTGAGTAGGACTACAGTTATTATCAGCTTTGGTCTGATAATGAATGGCTAGTAGACAAGATGTTGGCAATACAAGAAGAGATGTTGATATCTCGAAACAAAGACATTACCATGCAGTAATGCATTGAATGTCTAGAGACTTGAAGAGACAATGGACTCATAGTATGGGCAGGACTTTTTGGAGAAACCTCAGACTATTTCCTTTCTCTATCTTTGGACTTGTGCTAAATGGGACAACATCAGACTAACCCATTAATAGACACTAACTCGACTTGTCACTCTTATAGCTTCTGTCACTGGACTGTCACTTAACTAGTCATCCTTAGTTACAAGTAGTGTTACCACATTATAATGTAGTCATAATACCTAGTTAGGATAAATACAGCCCAGAAAGAAAAGAGAATGGCAAGTTCTCTTTTTCTGTATTCCCTTTGTAAAAACCTTACTCTGAGGAATCGGTATTCTTACTTGTCTTAGGACAACCTCAAGGGTGCTACTCAAAGTCTCATTGACATCTCTTCTCTAATATAACTTCACTGAAAACCTTAACCAGATCCTCTAGCAAAGAGCGTGAAGATATTAAGTGTTAGATATAAGCTTCAAGTTGAAACACATATTTAACTGTGAGGTTTAGAGTCTTAATAGGTCTGTGTACCATTATTCTATATCTGTAGACCCAACCAAACCATATGATATCATGTGTCATAATATATGATGTGACTCCTTGTGTGACCAATATCACATCTTTTGTGTCACAAATGTGACATGACTTTCCTATGCTATTTATAGAAAAATAAATAAAAAGTAAAATAAAAATGACTTAGAGAGATAGTTCATAACAATGTGCAAATATTTGAGGACTTCATATCTCCATGAATATTAATTGCCTCAGCATCGTTTTAGGCTCATTCTGAGTAGTATAAAGAGGGCTTCCCTGATGCCTAGAAGCAAAGCATAGATTGTGGTGGTTCCTAAGATATTAGCAATTTGATATGTGGTTACCTACTAATTTGCTCAATATCTCAGCTAATACTGATTATCTCAAGACATGACTAGTATTGATCAAAAAGGCTTTTTAAGGGATTTTTAGCACCATTGAGACCATGAGAAATGTCAAAGAATTGGTAGAGATATGGCTGAATGAAGTTTGTGACAAAGTGTTATACTTGTACCCTTATGTAATACTATCATTACTTTTCTGTAACTTCCTTACCCTCTCCAAAATTTGTTGGTTATTATATAATATTGTCCTGCTATTGTATGGCATCTCCTGAGTAACTTTACAGCTCTTAGTTATTAGACAATTATGCTGTTGTATGCCCTTAGTCTAGTTCTCCAATAAGCAACCCTAGTCAACTATTCTTGGTTTGAATTTGCTTAGCTTAACATAAAGTCCCCATTCAATTGCTGTCTACTACTTATACACATCCTGGCATTTACTTTTATTTACAAAGTCCTATGTGCTCCTTTTCATCTAACTCTCCTGCATGTTCAATCTTTAGAAACTAAAAGAAAAGAAAATAATAATAATAAAAATGGAAAAGAAAAGAAAAGAAAAATAAAAGAAAAATAAATATTGACTTAGCCATTTTGCCAAGTCATGATACTACCCCTCTCTCAAGGTTCCTTGTCCCAAGGATTCTTCTATAATTCATTATAGAGATCTTTAATATTTCCTATCTCATTATTATCTTCTTTAGTTTATTCTTGAATTTTTGCCTCTTTTACTTTAAATTCCTCTTCTTTATCTTCCTTTTTGATTATCTTTATCATTTTTTGGCCTCTTGCCTATCCTCTCTTCTATTTTCTCCAATTCCTTTTTAACATTGCCCAATATTCCTTATCATACCTTTTATCTGTCTATTCAAATATTTTTTTTGCTATAAACCTCCCAGATAATTCCCCTCTGGCTATCACAATAGTGACACTGTGATGTGCACTGCACGTGCATAGCTTAGTCACCTGACTATCAGCCACCCCGGAATCTTCCAAATGATTTAATAATCTAATTTATTGTAATTTACCTTAGTTTTGTTCTCCCTTGGGAAAACTCCACTCTGCTTGTCACTCTTACTTCTTCTTCTTAAATATAATCTTACTAAAATCCAGAAGGGGCAAGTGTAGAGGTGGGCACAACTAGTCGTTGAGGCCAAGCCCCCCCTAGAGTAAATTTCCCTTCTGGAGTCATTCCTGACACTGGCAAATACTTCTTTTTCTCTTTCTTGTTTTCTCATATCCTCCATATTGCATCAATATTCCTTTTCAAAGTCTTCTATTGCCTCCTTGGCATTTACTCAATTTTTCTTTTCCTTCCATATATCTAACTCTGCTATGAAATCTTTTTACTATACTAAATACTTGTCTTTTCCTTGAACTCATTGCTTATTTAATATCTTTTTAACTTCTTATTCTCTTTCTCCTTCAATTACTACTGGAGTTGGTTGCTCCCTTCTCTGTTTCTCCACTTGCCTTATGTATTTTTGTATCCTACTAACATTAACTACCAGATGTATTTTTATTGTACTTGATAATTCTAATTCAACTATGTTCATCTATACTACCTTCTTAATCCTATAAGAGCCTACAAACTACTCTGTCAACTTTTTTGTTCTCTTTCTAACCATTTGATATTTCAGGTCCTTTGTTACAAACTTCATTTAGATCTATCTCCACCAATTTCTATGGTCTCAATGGTGCTGAAAAGTCCTTAAGAAGACCTTTTGTGTAAGGCTTAGCCAAGATGACTTAGTTCTACTCCTTATCCAAGTTAACAAGAAGAACTTGATAAAGTTCCCATTAAATTTTGTATACTTATTATAATCAACCTTATTTCATACAGGTGTTCACCATAATACAACCACATAGGCAACTTTTTTGTTTCAAATCACTTTATATATTTAATGGTTCAGTCAATGTCTCACTAGTAGGGCATGTTCTTTACTCAGCAGACCTCATGTCTGCCATATGTATTCCTCATTTACTCCTCATGGTACATAGGTATATATATAGTAGATACTCTTCTGTATTCCTTATGCTTTACCAATTGTATCATTTCTTTCCTTCTTCTACTTTCACCTCATCCTCAAGTCTTTACTTGAGTGTTGCAACCTGAGTAACTCCTTAAGGTCATAACATTTGGTAAAGCGTCACCAACTCACCTTGCAACTGGGAGAATGGCAAACTAGCAGACTGGCTGTCAGTATATCACAAAGATTGCTACTAAATGTATAATCAGAGCATAGGAGGTAGAAGACCTCAAAGAACAACTCAGTTCAGTTCACATCAGTGAAAAACAATCAAAGTACCAAGAAGAGTCCGAAGAACAGGACATATAAGAAACAGCATCAGAGGCCAACGAAACAGGTAATAAAAAAGAAGAACTTAACAAGTTAAGTGACATACCATCAATAGGATAACCAAAGCAAAAACCAATAGCCAGGACGGCACCAGCACCAGCACCAACAGAGGTGGTAAACCACAAATCAATGGTCCCAGAACCTGGATGGTTCAATGGGGATAGGAAGACATTTAAAGACTGGTGGAGAGCTATAAAGCTCTACCTCAGAGCAAATAAAGTTACAGATGCCGACGAGAAGATTATTGCAGTACTAGGCAGATTCTGAGAAGGAACTGCAGGAGCATTTGCTCAACAGAAACTTGACAAGATAAATAGAGGAGACAACACTCCAAGTTGGGATGTCTTCAAGGCAGAATTACAACTGGTATACAGTAACAAGATAAAAGAAGCTGATGCAGAATAGCATATCAAAACATTTATACAAGGGAAGAAACACATTATGGACTTCCTTATCAAATTCATGGCTTTAGCAAGCAAAGCACAGACAGACAATCAGCATGCAATATTTTTGCTAAAGAAGAATGTAAACAGGAAAATCATCAGAGCCATAATGGCATATCTATTACAAATAGTCACTTACTTATTTGTAATTGGTACTTTAGAATCTTAAAAGGTTTAAAAATGCGAAGTTTAGACAGTGACAAAAGATGTTGTTAAATCTGAGGTCTAATCCTCAGACTATGAGTCCTTATATACATGAAAGTAGTAGTCTGTGCACTAGAACAGGTCATCACATGCTACTACCTATTGTTTTACATATGGTAGTGCCTTTGTGCTATAAATAGTGATAAATTAACCTTATGGAGGCTGTCCTTTGCTCTAAGAAAAGGACAGATGACTATCAATAGGTAATTAATGAAGTCTATGTGCAAACATTGAGGCCTTTATATCTCTACTAATATTAATTGCCTTGGTGCTGTTTAAGGCTCATTCTTAGAGGTATGAAGAGGGCTTCTCTGATGCCTAAAAGAAAAGCATAGATCATGGCAGTTTCCAAGATATTGGCGATTTAATAAATGGTACCATGGTGGTTACCAGTTGATCTGCCTAATATCTCAGCCATTACTGATTGCTTCAAGATGTGACTTGTATTGATCAAAAGGTCTTTTCAAGGGCTTTTGGGTGCCATTGATACTATGGGAATCGTCGAAGAACTGATGGAGATATGACTGAATGAAGTTTGTGACAATATTTACCAACTCAAGTCCCAAAGAGTCTAGAACAATGGAAGGTGACAATCACAGCAGTAGAACAAGGATACGAGTGGACCAATATCTGCTACAACTACAGGACAGGTTCAGGAATAACCTATGGAAGAATAGGTAAACCAATGGAAATAGGATAACAACAAAATAATAGACAAGGACGCAAACTCAAGTATTACAACTGTAACAGATTTGAACACATAGCAAAAAATTGCAGACAACCAAAGAAAGAGAAAAAACCACAAGGATGTTTCAAATATGGCAAAGAAGGTCATATTGCCATAGGGTGCAAAGCACCTCAACAAATAAAGACCAGGAGTTCATAACAAGAAGACTCAGATAATGAAGAGCAAAAGGGTTTTGTCGAAGGTTTGGAGTAGGCACAGTATGATGAACCACTGTAAATAGTTCTGCCAAGAATCAATATGTTATTCCACAATAGAGAGAATAGTCGAGAGAACTTATAGTGCACCCAACAATCAAAACCAAAGATAGAAGAAAACTCAAGGTCAAGGCATTAATTGACTCTGGATGTATGAACACTACCATAGCCAGAAAAACAGTTGAAGAAAAAAGAATATCTACCAAATCACTCCTAAGACTATTTAATGTATACAATTCAGATGGATCAAGAAATGGAGAAAAGACAATTAGGGAATTTGTACCCCTAGAAATCAATTTGAACAGACACATTGAACAAATTGATGCAGTAGTATCAGAAATCAAGGAAATAGACCTATTCCTAGGACATAACTGGCTAGTAGAACACAACCCAGAAAGAAGGAGTTATACAGTTTACAAGATGCCTAGGACACTGCAGAATGGAACACAAAGCTATACAGTTTATGTAAGGGGACACTCTAGAGTAGCTTAGGTAACCTGGTATGAGTGAGTATTATCTAGCTTGTCCTTGGATCCTCAGAGCCTACTATTCATAGTTCCTTTCCCTCTTATTTTTGTTGCTATGGTTTGTACTATATAGCCTTATTAGGTATGGTAGTTATTAGTGTCTTGATCTAGGTTCCCATAGTGACCAGCACAGAGACCAAGCTAGTCTAGTATATATAGCTAGTGATATACGGTAGAATACCTGACCTCAACATTGATTAGAGCTTCTGGGCTATTCATTGCTCTTGCTTAATTCCACCTCCTTCACTAGTATCGAGTGTGGTTAGAATTGCCATTGAGTGATCCCCTTACAGTTTATCCTATAGATAAGGAGACTACTACCAAAGAAAAAAGAATAATTAAAGGAGGAAACAAAGAACCTGATCCAACAAATCCTGAAGATCTTCTAAAATATGTTGAGTTAAGAGGATATAGGACAAAAGTAGAAACTTGTTGCAAACGTGCAACAAGTCTCTTCTCAACCACTTGTATTTATACCTACCTACTATCACAACACAGCACATAAAACAGTTAGTAACTAAGAGATGAAACAAACCTATTTTTAGTGTGATACTCGATATTCCAACAAAATATGTCCAACCATTTACGCACTTATTCAACAAGAAGAAATTCAAGAAACTACCAGACAGACAAGAATAGGACCATAAAATCAATTTAACAGAAGAAGTACCAAAGGAACTCAATGCAAAGGCCTACCTAATGACACTCAAAGAAGAAGAAACACTCAGTCAATAGTTAGATGAACAACTCAAGGCAGGACTCATTGTAGAGTCAAATTCAAGATATGCAGCACTATGTTTCTTCATACCAAAGAAAGATAGAACACTACAATTGGTACAAGATTATAGACAGCTAAATCAACACACAATCAAGAACAAAATGCTATTATCCCTGATCAATGAAGTAATCAATAAACTTAAAGACACAAAATACTTCAACAAATTGGACTTAATCTGGGGATACAATAATGTATGAATAAAAGAAGGCGATGAATGGAAAGCGGCCTTTTTGACAAACAAAAGACTATTTGAACCAAAAGTAATGTACTTTGGACTATACAACTCACCAGGAACATTTCAACGAATGATGACAAGTATCTTCCGAGAACTACTATATGAAGGAACTCTTGCAAACTACATGGATGACTTTGTGATCCTGGCAAAAACAGAAAAAAAACTAGAAGAATGCACAATCAGGTTCCTCAAAATAGCAGAAAAACATAACTTGTGTTTCAAACAGTCAAAATGCAATTTTAATGCTACAGAAATACTTATACTAGGAGTATAAGTTGGAAATGGAGAAGTACAAATGGAAGAAGAAAAAGTCAAAGCAATCAAGGAATGGAAGACACCAACAAAAGTAAAGGATGTTGAAAGCTTTTTAGGCTTCATGTCAAGGACGGAATTCCGGAGGAGGGAGATATAAGTGATAATTAGAAACCATACTCCGTTCCGGAGTAATGTACGATGTCAGAGAGGGATATACTTAGCGATGATAGAAAAAAGACTCCGGCGGATTGTCAAGGACGTCGGAGCGGAGAACGACTTATTGAACGACCTTGGCTTCAACTTATGTGTTGCGCCCCGGTCTCCGGTAGTGAGGTTGGTTATGTATTTCGGAGTAGTGGAAGTTGTCGAGACAGAAGTCCTAAGCGGTCAAGTGAGAGAGTCGGAGAGGATAAGATGTGATTAGGACTAATTGACATTAATTTACAAACTGAGGAATTACACTGTAACTACTCAGTACTTATAGGAAGTCTGGAATAGAAGGAGAGTAGTCTACTACGCTATCCTACTATTATTAATATTAGGAGAATAATTAGGAGAATTAAATTATATAATTATCATATTTCCAGAATATGACAGTACCCCCCCCTTTAAGGCTGAGCCCTTGAAGCTTTTATGCATAAGCAATTTAATTATCACCTGACTCCGGTTTTAAAGTTTTCCATTGCAGACTTTTAATCCTGAAATTATACCGCCATGTCCTTCAATTCCACCTTGATTGTTAACCTTTCTGACTCCGATGATGAGTCTTACGAGGCTGGGTTGGCGAGAAGATGTGCTGAGGCGGAACACCTGCTTCGACAGCAGGAAGAGAAGGAATGCCTCGAGCGCCAAGCCCGCAAAGAGGCGAAAATGGCAGAGCGGAAAAGACTGGAGGAAGAGGTGCGCAAAAAACAGGAAGAGAAAGAGACGTGGCGGAGAGAAGAAGATCGCCAGAGAGATCTGGCCAAATGCTTAGAGGCGGATTGCGTCGCTGCCATGGCACAACAACGGCACAGAAATTGGTTGAAGACCTTTCTGCCACCCTCATTTCCTCCTTCTGACAAGGAGATGAACTTAATCGACCTTCCACCTCTGACCAAGAGGCAACACGTTTGATACCTGCCACAAGAAACTCTGGAGGCTCGCCAACGACGTGAAGAGTTGACAAGAGAAATGGGAACATCAGTTGTTGGTGGGGGAAGTCCGTGTGAGAGGTGCACGCGGACTTCGGAATCTTGTGTATTCCCCAAACCTTGCCATAAGTATCATTCGAATTGTTCCCTTTTTCGCTAATTCCTTTTTGTAGTCACGCAACTTCCTGCGCTCCTTGCGCCAAGGCCAAGGCTGCCTGCAAGCCCTTCGATGCGGACAGGGCACGAGTGAAAGCCAAGGCGGAAACAGCCAGGAGGTCCAATGTGAGAAAAGCAAAACAACAGATGGACACAGAGTAGAAGGCGGAGATTCTAAGGAAATTAGACGGCCTGAGTGAGTTGAGCAGCCTGAGGAAGGACATCCAGAGGATTGCAGTGGCATTAGAGAAGCTTGCTGGCATGGAGGGTGAAGACTCCGACGAGGAACGAATTTCATGGCCAGAGTCCGAGGGAGAGTTGACGGAGGTACAGGGGAGTAAAGATAAAGGAAAACAGAAGGAGGAGAGAATAGACAGAGCAGAAGAGGAGGAAGAAGTTGGAGGACAGGAAGAGGAAAACGGAATGGAGGGTGTGGAAGAAGGTGGTAACTTTTCTCCAGTCGCATACTCTGTTGGAACTGGTGTTTTGTAATTTTTTCTTTTTTAATAATAGTTGTTTTTCCTGTGGCAGAAAATGGGTGTGAGCGACGATAATGTTGAAGCAAGAATACAAGTACTCGACGATCGCAAGGGAAACTGTGGAGAAGTATAAGTACCCAAACTTTGCAACGGAGACTGCCTTGAATACAGGTATCAGATTGCAACGGAAACTGCGGAGCAGAATACAAGTAAGCAAGTCGGTGCAAAGGAAACTGCACTCCGGAATGTGTACAATTACTCAAGGAAATTTTTTTTTTTTTTGAAGCAGAGTGAATACAGAGAAACGGAGTCGAGGAAATGGAATGGAGATAATTTAGGGTCGTAATGGTCCTGGTTTAGACGGATACTTGAGATGAAAATTATTCAGTAATTCTTTGGCGTGCTCCAGTTCTGTCACTGGTAACCATTCGGAGTCGTTGTCGGTATCTTCATATCCTAGGCATATAACCTTATATAGCAGTTTGCATGCCCTCTGGCGGTCAATCTTAGAGTCGACTATCTTGGAGATCTCGTATTCTGGTTCTCCGTCGATAATTACCGGTGCTGGTAGAGGCTCGGAGCACTGCTGGAAGGTGTTGGGTGTGGCTGGTTCGAGCATAGAGACATGGAATACAGGATGGGCAGCCCTCATGGTGTTCAGAAGGTAGAGTGTGAAGGATTGCAGACTGGGCTGGGCAATTATCTCATATGGTCTGAGGTACTTTTCGGAGAGTTTCTTCGATGGGCGAGTCGTCCGGAAGTACTGTGACCTGACAAATACTGATTGTCCGACTTGGAAGTCCAGTGGTTGTTGTCGACACGAGTCGGCGGAGGGTTGATACTGTCTTTGGGCTTTGGCGATTTCCTCTTTGAGCGTGTCTTGTAATTTGTCAAGATTAAGTATGAAGTCATGGGCACGGGAAGAGGCTATATCTCGCTCTGGGTACACACTGAGATTAGGATGATATCCTTTGTTGGCGAAAAAAGGGGAGACACCAGTAGTAGCACTAGGGGCATTGTTGTAAGCAAATTCCACCAGGGGTAACAGTTCGGACCAGTTGTCCTGTTGGTAATTGCAATATATGTGGAGATACTGTTCCAATGTCTGATTAGTCCGTTCCGCTTGACCGTTTGCCTCTGGATGGTATCCGCTGGTAAAGTGAAGTCTCATGTCTAGGGCGGTACCTAGAGAGCGGAAGAAATGGGAGACAAATTCTGAGCCGCGGTCGGATATAACATGAGACAGAACTCCGTGCTTCGAAAAGACGTGAATCACAAAAAGGCGTGCTAGTTCCGCTAAAGTGATGGTGTCGTGAGTGGGAATGAATATGGCTTGTTTTGACAGGCGATCCATTATAACGAGGATGGTGTCGAAACTGGAGGAGAAAGGGAGTTTTTCTATGAAGTCCATAGAAATTGAATTCCATGGGTGTTCCAGGATAGGAAGTTGTTAGAGAGATCCGTATGGTCTATGGCGCTGTGGTTTGGATCTCATACAGGTAACGCAAGACTTACAGAACTTCTGTACGTCGTCGTGGATGTTTGGCCAGGTATAATGTCTCTGTATAAGTTCCAGTGTTTTGTTTTGGCCCAGGTGTCCTGCTAGGACGTGGTCATGATGATACTGGAGAACTCGGAGGCATAAGTTGGTGTTGTCCGGAATGTACATTCTGTTGTCGAGTCTGAGAAACCCTGCACCATCTTTCGACCAACGTCCTTCCGGATGGAGTAAATGGTTGGAGATGGAGGAGTCGAGGGGGAGTGTTGCTAGGATATCAGAGTAGAGTTGGTTTTGATCCAATATCGTGGCTGCATGAAGTGTCGGAGTGGTCAGAATGGTTGCTCGGAGAAATGCTACGATTTGTTCATAAGTAAAAACTGGATGGAAGTTATGAGAGTTCACTGAAGCATAGCCATTATTTTCCCCCTTTGGGTAGACGTCCCATCGTCTAGTAAGTGTATCTGGTTTGGTGCCCAGACGTCCAGGGCAGAAGCGAATTATGAGGTTGAATTGAGAGAGGTACTCTGATTATCTTGCTTGTCGGCATGTTAGAATCTTGGTTGTCAAGAAATATTCCAAGTTTTTGTGATCCATTACAACGTTGATTGGTGAAGCGGACCCCTCTAAATAGTGTCACCAGATTTTGAAGGCTTCGAATATTGCAAGTAATTCTTTGTCGTGGACGTCGTAGTTGAGTTCCAGAGCGGAGAATGTCCTGGAGTGGAATGCTACGGGGTGGATCTCATTATCTTTAGTCATAATGGAGAGAATAGCAGCAAGAGCGTAGTCTGAGGCATCGGTTTCCACGACGAGTTGTGCATCCAGAACCCAATGCGTAAGGATAGGAGTGGAGGTAAAGGCTTGTTTCAGGGTGTTAAATGCTATCCTACAATCGTCGTCAAAGTTCCACGGAGTGTTCCTTCTAGTGAGACGAGTGAGCGGAATGACTATGTCTGAATAATTGAAAATGAAACGTCTGTAGAAGTTGGCAAAACCTAAGAAGGACTAGATATCCTTTACTTTCTTCGGTTCTGGCCACTCCTGGATGGTTTTCACTTTAGCGTCAGACATGGTCAAACCAGCTGGAGATAGGACATAGCCTAGGTATTCGACGGAATCTGAATGGAACTCGCATTTTTCTGCTTTCGTGTACAATCCCGCTTTTCGGAGTCGTTTCAGCACTTCTTTGACGTGGCTCCAGTGTTGTGTGATATCGTCGGAGTAGATTAGGATGTCGTCCAAGTAGACCACTACACACACATCCAGGAGGTCAGAGAACATGTCGTTCATGAAGTGTTGGAAGGCAGCTGGAGCGTTAGTTAGTCCAAACAGCATTACTGACCATTCAAAGGCTCCTTAACGAGTACGGAAGGCGGTTTTCCATTCGTCTCCTTCAGCAATGCGGACCAAATGGTATGCATATCGGAGGTCAATCTTGGTGTAAATGCGAGCCTTGCAGGGAGAATCTAGGAGGTCGGAGATGAGGGGAAGTGGATATTGATCTTTTTTTGTGATTCTGTTGAGTCCGCGGAAATCTACACAGAGCCGGAGGGACCCATCTTTCTTTTTTACGAACAGAACCAGTGCTCCGTGAGGTGACGATGTCAAGCGGATGAATCCATTGGTTAGGTTTTTGTCAATGAATTCCTTTAATGTTTCCTGTTCAAATTTGGACAAGGAGTAGATGGTTCCTACCAGAGGATGGGAATCTTTTTTCAGATCGATTCAGAGGTTGTAAGGACGGTGGGGAGCAAGTGTTTCTGCTTTGGACTTGCTAAAGACATCTGCGTACTCGTGATATTCCTCTGGAATGGAGGAGAGGTCGATTTTTTTGGAGATGGTAGTGGATTTGGCCTGTACTGTGGAACTGAATTGGATAGTGAATATTTTCGAGCCTGATAGCCGTGAGGCCTGGAGTAGGGCTGGCGCACTGATAATCGCGATATGAGGTCGCTTGGGGTTAGACGGAGATGTCTCAGATGGGGTGAACTGCAGAGGGTTTTCTGCTGGAGAGAATGGAGAATTTACCAAGGTTTCAACAGGAGGAACAGAAGCCAGACTTTGGAGTAAAGATGGTGGTCGAAAGGATATTGACCCAGAAACCCAGTCAATCAACAGATTGTAGCAGGTGAGCCAAGAGTGATCTAATACCAGAGAACAACAAGAATCAAGTGGAGTGACATAAAAGTCAAGAGTCATGCATTCACCGGAAGGAAATTTTACAGGCAACGATACTACCTTGGAGATAATATTATTCAAGGTTCCATCAAATAGGTGCAGTTCCACAGGAGAAGTAGAAGTAGTAGGCAGAGAATGTCCACGAGCAAAAGCAGAGTCCAAGAAACAATGTATGGACCTGGAGTCTACCAGCGTTCGGATGGGTATAGGCTGGAGATGGTCCGGAGCACACACCAGAGGAGAGACAAGGGGTATACAAAGAGAATTCGGATCGGAAAGAGCGGATGCATTGAGACGCATTGGACTCGTAGTTGCACAAACGAGTTCAACGCGACTCCCAGTTTGTGCTGAGTCTTGGGAGCTGCGCTCTAGTTTTCCAAGGGATTCTCGGAGAGCGGAGTCTCTTGTTCCTCCAGAGTAGTTAATCGTGCCCTCACTGGTTGTTTCCTAGGGCATCCATCTACCTTGTGGTCCTTCGATCTGCAGTATAGGCAGAGGTTATTGTCGATACAGCACTTGCGCTCATTGCCATTCAATTTTCTGTCTCTGCCTAGTTTGTCAGAGAGGTCAACATGCGGAGTGGATGGAGATGGTGATTTAACGATGGAGGATGGTCATCTGGGGGGGTTTTGGGAACTCCGAGATGGCGCAGTTTGTGGCAGAGTTGTGGATGACTGGGGATGAGACGGAGCGGAGCTTTGTGAGGAGGCGGAGAACTGAGCCATTCTACCCTGTTTTCGGTGGTGACTATCTGCTGCCTCCTTCTCCGTATTGCAGAAACAGTCTCGTTCGCGATTTCATTCCCAGTAGCAATTGTTGAAGGTGATTGCCAGTTGATACATGGCATGGAAGGAGGTGGGTTTTCCCTGTTCCCTGTTTGCTATCAGGTCCTGGAAGTGATTTGGCAGTCCCTGATAAAAGCAATGGCATAGAACTGTATCACCCCAGTTCAACTGTGCTGCGTACTGCATGAATTCCACATTATAAGTGGAAATTTTATCTCCTGGCTTCATGTGGAGGTTGTCGATGAGACTAGCGGCATCCCCTACTGGGTCTGAGAGTCCAAAATGTACTCAGAGTTCTTCCACAAAGAGGTGCCAAGTGAAAAGCCAGAGTTGTGCGTAGCCGAGATCTTCCTGTTGTAATGCGACTTCGAACTAATCTTGTGCTACACCAGAGAGGTAGGTCATCACGAAATTGATTTTCTCTTCATTGGTGGAAAATTGCGAAGGGTTGGCTCAGAAAAAGAGTCGGCATTGGAATAGGAAGTGATTTAGCTTGTGGGAGTCAGAACCATCGAAGGTGTCTGGAATATGGGCCTTCGATTGGTGGGGCTTTGGTGCTGATCCTCTGTTAAGGTTTTCTGATATCTGTCGGAGAGCCTTGGCTAGCTGGTTGTTAATGGGATTACAGTCAGCAACAGATGGGGTTTGGAACACAGGAGTAGGAACAGGAATAGGAGCATCGACCCAGTCCGGGTTGTCATCGATATGAGGGATAGTGGCGGGATCCATCCCGTGGAATTCCAAAGGTTCCACCAGAGGTGGAGATGAGCGGGGGCACACTGGAGTGCAAGGAGTCCCCGATTGGAGACGTCTAGACCTCCTTGGGAGGCCTGAAGTGAAGCGACTGATAGTTCGGTCAGCAAGGGGAATGGAATTACTCCCGGAAGAGGGAGCTGCAGATTGGCGAGACATCAGGATTAAAACACGACAGGAACTGGTATGAGTCTGTAAATTCTGTCAAGGACGGAATTCCGGAGGAGGGAGATATAAGTGATAATTAGAAACCACACTCTGTTCCAGAGTAATGTACGATGTCGGAGAGGGATGTACTTAGCGATGATAGAAAAAAGACTCCGGCGGATTGTCAAGGACGTCGGAGCAGAGAACGACTTATTGAACGACCTTGGCTTCAACTTATGTGTTGCGCCCTGGTCTCTGGTCGTGAGGTTAGTCGTGTATTTCGGAGTAGTGGAAGTCGTCGAGACAGAAGTCCTAAGCAGTCAAGTGGGGGAGTCAGAGAGGATAAGATATGATTAGGACTAATTGACGTTAATTTACAGACTGAGGAATTACACTGTAACTACTCAGTACTTATAGGAAGTCCGGAATAGGAGGAGAGTAGTCTACTATGCTATCCTACTATTATTAATATTAGGAGAATAATTAG
>Ga0153962_1000063_pt1 | contig 18432 bp, 24 predicted proteins | sample TSFL046MetaG_FD_106657 | JGI IMG/M metagenome (GOLD analysis project Ga0153962, IMG submission 106657) | Attine ant fungus gardens microbial communities from Florida, USA - TSFL046 MetaG | ecosystem: Host-associated > Fungi > Mycelium > Unclassified | place: USA: Florida, Withalacochee...
TACTAAAAACATTTCTTTTCTTCTTAGGTTTCTATTTAATATGTTTTGGTTATTCTTTGGACTTCTACCTTCAGTAAGCTCTCTATTATTTGATTTATCTCCCCAGTGCCTACTTGTTTAGTGTACAATTGTGAAGCAGCTTAGAGATTTTGTCTCTCTGACCTCACTTTTACCTTTGTTTCATGATCAAACCCTTTGATCTCCATTAGCAGTTCCTCTACTTCAGCCAATTTCCTTCTGATGGCCCCATTTAGCCCTCTTTTGAACTCTTTAATGAGAGGTCTTCTCTTGTAGCTGCTCTCTCTGGCGATCTTTTTGAATTCTTGCATATACTCATCACAGGTTCTCCCACTTTGCTCTATTGTTCTCAACTGCTTGATCTTTCTTTCTTCCTCTGATATTTCCCCAAAATCATTCCTAATCTTTGTAAACAGCTACTTTGCTATTTCTACCTCTGATTCCTCTTTTGCTAGTTCATCTAACAAATTGTCCTTCCACACTTCTGCTACTCCTCCCTGCACATATGATAGTACCCAGGCCATCCGGGTAGTTGCTGCCTCATCTGTTATCTTCATTCTAATATATAGGCAAGCTATATTAATAAACATACCTACCTCCTCCATTTTTCCACTGAAAACTTGAGGTTTTGCAACCTCTACTCTGCTCCTCTGCTGGTAGAGGAGCATGGTACTGACCTGCTGCTGTAGGGTGGTAATTATGGCAAGGAGCTGCTCCTCTCTAGTGGGTGGTAGTTGTTGGCGAGGGGTAGATGCCAGAGATAGTTCCTCTTGTTGTTGTTGTTATTGGTGGGACATTTTATAGAGTGATAGTGAGGAGGAGGATGACTCATATTCTGATGATAACTCTTGCTCCAGGGCAGCTATCTAAGATTATGTCCAATAGGGTACAAAATCTTTACTTGTCTAGAGTCCTACTGCCTTACTGACTACTGCCCTAATGATATGGTTATACAATTGCCTCTAAGAAGAAGACCCCTACTCTAAGCAGCTTCCTAAAGAATTACTGCCAATCTCCTGCATGTACCACTCACAATAGAGTATAGCACAGAGTTTATATAAAGAAGGATATAAAGAGCAATATCCAATTGTAAGGTCAGGACTTGATTAAGATATCTGGACTTGGTACCCAGTCTCCTCCCTCAGTCCCTAACTGACTGAAAAGTCCCCTTTACAGCTAGGGCCTGCTATTCAAGATGCCTATGAGTGCTGTGCTCACTAGCAAAAGAGATAAAGAGTAAGTAATGGTGAGGCTGCAAGGTGTGAAGGTTACTAAAGGGTATCAAGTTCTTATGTTATTAAAGGGCTGTGATAGCTCTTAGTGATCACCCTAGGTGGATATTCAGGAAGAACTCAATGGAGTTCTTTGTTGGATTGAACTACTACTTATACTATTCTATAGTGGCTGTACTAGTCCACAATCACATGTCCTTTCAGAATGTTCTATGATTACCTGACCTTGTCACATGATCTAGTTACCTAAGTTCCCATACTATTTATATCTTAACCCTATTATATGTCTTGAGGTTATAGATCAAATGTTTAAACATGCAGGAAGCTATTTTCTTTTTGGGGCTCTCATAACAAATAGTCACTTACTTATTTGTAATTGGGCTTAGATGCTTTGAATAGTTCAAAAGTGCAAAGTTAGACAAGTAACAAAAAAAGTTGTTAAGTCTGAGGTCTAATCCTCAGACTATGAGTTCTTATATATATGTTTGTGATGATCTGTCCTAGTGCACAGATGTCAAGAACGTACAGATTGACCCGGAGTAGAGCAGAATTACTCCAGAGTAGAAGGGAGTTGACAACAAAAGTGGAGGAACAACCTTGGCCTCAGCTCATATGCTGTGCCTCGATCTGCTATCGCGTGTGTGGTTGCATATTTCAGGAGGACAGAATTGTTGTCAGAAGTGCAGGAGAGGAGTGGTATATAGATTGATAGGAGTGGAGATAGATATTAAAGACGTAAATAACTTTAATCTACAAACTAAGGAACTAGGATGTAACTACTGGAGTACTTATACTAAGTCCGGAATAGGAGGAGTACAAGTAACTAGTCTACATTCTGGTCCTATAGGAGTAGACAACAGGAGTTTAGGAGCGAAAAATTAGTAATAATAAGAAATTAGATTATTTAATAGTTATTTTCCGTTATATGACAACAGACCATTACATGCTACTACCTATTGTTCTATATATAGTAGTGCCTTTGTGCTAGGAATAGTGATAACTTAACCATATGGAGGCTGTCCTTTGTTCTAAGAAAAGGACAGATGACTATCTATGGGTAATTAATAAAATCCATATGCAAATATTGAGGCCTTCATATCTCTACTGATACTGATTGCCTTGAAGTCATTCTAGGCTCATTCTGAGCAGTATGAAGAGGGCTTCTGCTGAGCCTAGAACCAAAGCTTATATCATGGTGGTTTCCGAGATATTGGTAATTTAATAAATGGAACCATGGTAGTTACTAGTTGATCTGCCTAATATCTTGGCCAATACTGATTGCTTCGAGACGTGACTGGTATCGATCGAAAGGTCTTTTCAAGGGCTTTCTGTAGCCATTAAGACTGTGAGAATCATTGAAGAATTGATGGAGATATGGCTGAATGAAGTTTGTGACATAACTACTATAGTATCATTTATTAAATTGCCAATATCTTGGAAACTGTCATGATTAATGCTTTAGTTCTAGGCTCATCAAAAGCCCTCTTTATATTGCTCAGAATGATTTTTGAACAATCTCAAGGTAATTAATATTAGTAGAGATATGAAGGCCTCAATGTTTGTACATGGACTTTATTAATTATTCATCAATAGTTATTTATTCTTTTCTTAGAACAAAGAACAACCTTCATAAGGTTAAGTTATTGCTATTTACAGGAAAGATACTACTATATATAGAACAATAGGTAGTAGTATGTGATAATCTGTCCTAGTGCATAGACCATCACAATCATGTGTATAAGAACTCATAGTCTGAGGATTAGACCTCAGACTTAACAACTTCTTTTGTCATTGTCTAAACTTCACATTTTTAAACCTTTCAAGTTCTAAATCAGCAATCACAAATAAAATAAGTGACCATTTATGATAGTTACTGTTACAGTTGTGCCATGAACCATACTGTATGGTTTACCACTATACCAAAAGGGTGATATTAGCAAGATTACTTGCTAACAAGGGTCCAGCTATTTATATAGTTCATTTGAACAGGTATTTTGTTATATCTTCATGATATTATTTAGTAGTTACTTTTTTGTGACATATACTATTACAAACTTCATTTAGACCTATCTCTATTAATTTTTCAACAATTAATATTGGCTAAGCTATCAGGCAATTAGTAGATAACCTCTATAATACCATATATTAAATCACCACTATTTCAGAAACTGCCATGATTAATGCCTTGTTATGAAATGGTTCCCAAAAAGGAAACTATTTCTTGTATTTTCATTAATCTAGTAGAAAACATTTAGAAATATAATATGGAAAATAGAGAAAGATTATGTAAGATGTATATAGTTATTAAGTAAGGGTCATGTGATCATGGGAGACAGGTGCATAGACCAACAGACATTTGTATAAGTAAATACTACAATCCAATAGAAAACTTTATTGAGTTTTTTCTAAACAACTATCTAGATTGAGCTCTAAGTTTTGTCATAGTTGTGCTATGAACCAGTAGTCACATACTGTATGGTTTACCATTACACCAAAAAGGCAATGTTAGCAAGGCTACTTGCTAACGAGGGTCCAGCTATTTATGTAGTTCATTTGAACAGGTATTTTGTTATACCTCCATGATACTATTTAGTAGTCACTTTTTTGTGACAAGTTTTTATAATAAAGGGGACAAAAGAGACTATTAGTCTAGTACAAACTAAAAATACAGTACTAGGTCCTAATTATATGTTAAAGAGTTTGTGAGGATAAATCAAGAATAAAGATATTAAAAAGAGAATATAGAAACTTAGTGTAATAATTAAAATAAAATTGTTCAAAAAGATAGTAAGCTTAATCTAGATTCTCCTTACATAGTGTTTCTAAGGTGTTCACTTTTATATACTATAACAAGCTCACTATCAAAGTAGTCAGTAAACTACTTCTTGTCATGACTTAGTAAAATAGCTAAGTCATTATTTATATTTCTTTTTTTTTTCTTTTGGACTTATTATATATAAGAAGTGTGAAAAAGTATTATATCACACAATCAAGTCACATGAGGAGTATAAAAAAATAGTGCACAAACTATATAGTAATTGTGTTATATTTCAGAAATCTGATAATTATGTAATTTATTTTTCCTAATAATTCTTCTGAAATTATAATTAGTAGAATAGCATAGTAAACTACTCTTCTTCTATTCTAGACTTTCTATAAGTACTGAGTAGTTACAGTGTATTTCCTCAGTTTGTAAATTAATATTATTTGGTCCTAATCCTATCCCTGTCCACTCCAGTTCCTATTCTATTTCCTTAGAACCTCTGTTCTGACAACTTCTCTCTACTATGAAATAAATGACCAACCTCATGACTAGAGACCAGGGCATAACACATAAGTTAAAGCCAAGGTTGTTCATCAAAGTCATACTTTGCTTTGACATCTTTTTCTGTCTGCTGGAGCCTTCTTTTGGTTTCTTTATCATCGCTAAGTACTATCTATTCTCCAAAGTAGTGCAGTATATTGTTCAGGAGTATACTTCTATTTATTACTCCTTTCCTCTGTTCTTAGAAGTAGTGTACAAGAAATAAATAAGAACTTTATTGAGTTTTCTTTGTCAACTCAGACTTAGAGAGTAATTAAGTTATTGTAAGGGCGACTGGGCACAAGACTCTAGGAGAATCCTCAGTTGATATTACAGATTGTAATTATGATACAACTCACCTCCAGGAGAATTCTCAAAGATTAGGATGAGGCTTGTCATGACTTGGCAAAACGGCTAAGTCATTATTTATATTTCTTTTCTTTTCTTTTTCTTTTTCTTTTATTGGACTTACAACTACAAGGTAGAGTGCGGGAAAGAGTCATGTGACTTTGTCACAATGTCACAGGTCACAGGTCACAGTGTGTCACATGACTAGAGTAACATGAGGACCATGGGAGAGTAAGCGCATAGCCACAGTAGCAAAGTGTATAAGTAGGTAGAGGAATGAGTAAAAACTCTATCGAGTTCTCTTTGTCAAACTCTAAACAAAGAGACAGTTGGCTTAATTCTGGTCATTGGACTTTAGACGCTAACATTAGAACTCAATTCCACTTCTGAGCACTATCTGCCTTGGACCTTGCTCACCCTCTTATCTCATTTAAATCAACTCTCGGTCGCTGATCACCACGATCAGTAACTACCTCCATACATAGCCAGGCCCTTGGCTTAAGGAGACTTTGCAGTCAGTTAGGGACTGCAGGTGGAAGTGTAGTACCAAGCTTGGGTATTGCCACTGAGACCTGACCTTGCAATCAAGCAGTGTTTAGTAGTGTACTTGTCCTTTTCTTGGTATAAACCTCGTGCTGTACTCCATTGTGAGTTGGTACACACAGAGGATTGACGGTTACTACTAGTGGGCCGTCTAGATTAGGGATCTTCCCCATGGAGTGATAGTCTAACCATAGTATTAGGGCAGTAGTCAGTAGGGCAGTAGGTGTCTGGTTGGGTGAAGATCTTGTGCCCCAACAGATATAGCACTAGTAAGATCAACCATTAAATTCGTACCCTCAAGAGATGTTGCCACGATGTCTCAAACCCAATATAAATCTCTCATGAGCAACTTGCTCAATGAAAAGCGTGCCCTCGCTAAATTAAGGGCAGAATTAGAAGGAAGAGAAGGGAAGTTGTGTAGGTGTTGCAAAGGGTTTGGGCACCTGGTCTGAAATTGCAGGAAGTCAAAAGAAGAAGTAAAGGGGATAGTAGTTCCCCAAAATAAATTTGAAGTGTTGAAGAGTAGAGTGATGCAGTGCGGAATAGAAGGAAAGACGATAAGGAGTGTGAGAGTGGTGGAGGTGAAGTGTTTTAAGTGTAGGAAGGAAGGGCACAAGTGCAAGGAGTGCCTATTATGGATAAAGAGGAAGGATGAGGAGGAGGAGGTATGCGTGGCAAGGCCACGAAAGGCGCAGCAGGAAGAAAGGCCGGCGTGCCCCATAAAGGGAAAAGCGCAGGAAAAAGAGAAGAAGTTGAGGAGAGTAGAGGAAGAAGAAGCAGCATGCCCCATGAAGAGAAAGGCGCAGCAAGAGGAGTGGAAAAGGAGTTCGTGGGAGGATTTGAGGAAAAGAGCAGAATGGTACTGTAGACCAACAGTACCACAAGATGCGGAGTTATGGGAATTGGGGTAGTGTGGCCAAGGGGCCGTTGGCACATACTTGAGATGCCCAAGATGTGGCAAAGGAGGGTGTTATGTAGAAGATGATTGGGGACAAGGAGTACTTCCCTATTGGAAAAGAGAGAAGATCAGTTGGTGTGGATGCAGAGGAAAAGAGGGGCAGAGCAGTGCATGAGCAAGAGACTTGAGAAGTGCAGCAAAGGAAGAGAAAGCGGCATGGCCCAGAGAGGCAGAAGCGCAGCAAAGCGGCACACGACCAGGAGAGTCGAAACGTGCAGCAAGAGAGGGAGGTAGCCAACAGGAGGTCAGGAGAACCTTCAAAATGTTGAGAGAAGTATGGTTGAATATTGGAGTGGAGAAGATAGATACGCATGAAGGCGTAGTGATAAAAGCGCTCTTGGACAGTGGCGCAACGGGGATGTTCATGGATAGACAGATGGCAGCTAGACATGGGTTCAAGCTGCAGAAGTTAGAGAGACCAATAGCCGTTAAGAATGTAGACAGCACAAGTAATAGTAGAGGGGCCATTACGCACCAAGTAGAGTACAACGTGTTTTATAAAGGCCATATGGAGAGAATGAGAATAGATGTGTGCAACCTAGGAAAGACAGAAGTAATTCTGGGGATGCCATGGCTGGCGGCACATAATCCAGAGATAAACTGGGAGACAGGAGAAGTCAAGATGACGAGATGTCCGCCCCTGTGTGGCAGGAAGAGTCAGAAGAAAGAAAAGATCAAGAGGATAGCGACAGAGGAAGAAGAGAAAATTGTCTGTTGGGCAATAGACAACAAAGAAGACTGGGGAAGAGAGGAAGAGATAGAAGAGGACCATAGGAAAATCAAGGAGATGGTCCCAAAGAAGTTTTTAAAGTGGAGAAAGGTATTTGAGAAGGTAGAATCAGAGAGAATGCCGACGAAAAAAGTTTGGGATCATGCTATAGATCTCAAGGAGATGTTTAAACCGTGAAAGGGAAGGATTTATCCTCTATCCAAAAGGGAGAGGAAAGAAGTCCAACATTTTGTGGAAGACCAGTTGAGGAAGGGGTATATCAGACTATCGAAATTCCCTCAAACGTTGCCGGTATTCTTCGTAGGCAAGAAGGATGGTAGTAAGAGGATGGTGATGGACTATCGTAACCTGAATGATCAAACGATAAAGAACAACTACCCACTCCCATTAATTACAGAATTAATCAACAACATGGGGAGTAAGAAAGTATTCACAAAAATGGATTTCAGGTAGGGGTTCAATAACGTGAGGATAAAGGAAGGGGATGAGTGGAAAAGAGCGTTTACAACGCATATAGGCTCCTTTGAGCCCACAGTAATGTTCTTCGGTATGACAAATTCGCTAGCCACATTTTAGGCGATAATGAATGAAATCCTGAGAGATTTGATTAACAAAGGAAAATTTGCTGCATTTGTAGATAACGTGCTAGTAGAAACAGAAACAGAAGAAGGACATGACGAGATTGTGGAGGAAATATTGAGAAGGTTAGAAGAAAATGACTTGTATGTCAAGCCAGAAAAGTGCGTGTGGAAGGCGAGGAAGATAGAATTCCTAGGCATAGTTATTGGACCCAATGGAATAGAGATGGAGGAAGGAAAGGTAGAAGGAGTACTCGGTTGGCTGGTACCAAAAACTGTAAAAGATGTTAGAAAGTTTCTAGGCCTCGCCAATTACTATAGGAGGTTTATCAAGGACTTTGCTTGAGTAGCAAGACCAATGAACATGCTAACAAGGAAGGACGAGAAGTGGTGGTAGAGGGATGAACAGCAGAAGGCATTCGACGAATTAAAGAAGGTTTTCACCAGCAAACCAGTACTAGCAGCCCTGGATTTAGACAAGGAATTTAGGGTAGAAGCTGACGCTTCGAACTATGCTACTGGAGGAGTACTCTCAATGAAGTGCTCAGACAAAAAGTGGAGACCGGTTGCTTTCATTTCAAAATCTCTAAGTGATATAGAACGAAACTATGAGATTCATGACAAAGAGATGCTAGTGGTAGTCAGATGTTTAGAGGCATAGAGGCATTTCCTGGAAGGAGTAGTAGAGAAATTCGAGATTTGGACAGATCACAAAAATCTCAAGTACTTTATAAAGGCGCAAAAGTTAAATAGGAGACAAGCGAGATGGGCCTTGTACTTATCCAGGTTTAATTTTATGCTAAAACATATTCCAGGGAGTAAAATGGGGAAAGCGGACAGTCTGAGCAGGAGACCAGACTGGGAGGTCGGGGTGGAAAAAGATAACGAGGACGAGACGTTGGTGAAACCAGAGTAGTTAGAAGTAAGGAAGACAGAAGCGGTAGAGATTATAGTAGATGGGGTAGATCTACTGGAGAAAGTTAGAAAGTCAAAGGTGAAGGACGACGAAGTAATGAAGGCAGTAGAAGAAATGAAGTGAGCAGGAGTAAAGATGCTGAGAGACGAAGAGTGAAGAGAGGTAGACGGTATCATGTATAAAGAAGGAAAGGTCTATGTACCAAAAGATGAGAAGTTGAGAGCAGAAATCGTCAGACTACACCATGATACGCCGATAGGAGGGCATGGGGGGCAGTGGAAGACAGTAGAGTTGGTCACCTGCAACTTTTGGTGGCCAGGAATTACAAAAGAAGTGAAGAGATATGTAAAAGGGTGTGATGCCTGTCAGCACAATAAAAACCACACAGAACAGCCAACAGACAAGTTAATGCCCAACTCTATTCTGGAAAAACCCTGGACACATATATCGGCAGATTTTATCACTAAACTGCCCTTAGCTCAAGGATACGACTTGATCTTAGTAGTAGTCAACAGATTGACAAAAATGGTACATTTTATACCTACTACAGAGAAAATGTCGGCAGAAGGACTGGCCAGGTTATTTAGAGATAACGTATGGAAACTGCATGGACTGCCTGAGAGCATTATATCAGACAGAGGACTGCAGTTTGCGGCAGGACTAATAAAGGAGTTAAATGGGATGTTGGGGATCAAAAGCAAGTTGTCAACAGCGTTCTACCCTCAAACAAACGGACAAACAGAGAGCGTCAATCAGGAACTAGAACAGTATTTGAGAATGTTCATCGACCATAGGCAGGAACAATGGCCAGAATGGTTAGGGACAGCAGAATTCGCCTACTGTAAGGGGACACCTCCATCTCTACCCCTAAATGGCATGACAACACTCTGGAGCTACCCTAGCCTGTTTACTAGTGATACTTAAACACACTAGTTTAGCTCCGATCACAGAGACCTTGAATGCAGAACCAGTATATAGTGTAGAATATCCCTCCAGGAGCCTCATCCTAATCTCTGAGGATTCTCCTGGAGGTGAGTTGTATCATAACTACTAACTATAATATTAACTGAGGATTCTCCTGGAGCCTTGTGCCCAGTCGCTCTTACACCTACAATAATAAGGCGCACTTGAGTACGAAGACATCGCTCTTTAAAGCGAACTATGGGCAAGATCCTAGAATGGGGTTTGAGGGAAGGAAGAAGGGGAAATATGCAGGGGCAGAGAAATTCATTGAGAAGATGAAAGAAATACAGGAGGAAGCGAAAGCAGCGCTAGGAAAAGCATAGGCAGATATAAAGAAGTATGCCGACAAAAGGAGATCGGACGTAGAAGAGTATAAAGTAGGGGACTTGGTCATGCTCAGTACCAAGGATCTGAAATACCAGATAGTTGGGAGGAGGACAGAAAAGTTAACGGAGAGATTCGTCGGCCCCTACAAAATCAGAGAAATAATATCATCGAACGCAGTCAAATTAGAACTACCTAGTACAGTAAAGATACATCTGGTAGTAAACGTTAGTAGAATACAAAGATATGTAGGGCAAGTAGAGGGACAGAAAAAGGAGCAACCCGCTCCAGTAATAATCAAGGGGGAAAAAGAATGAAAGGTAGAAAGAATCCTGAATAAGTGACGAGTAAGAGGGAAGGATAAATACTTAGTACGTTGGAAAGGATTTACAGCGGAGTCTGACACTTGGGAGGGAAGAGAGAATTTGGAAAATGCGAAAGAGGCGATTGAAGAATTTGAGAAGGAATATCAGCGAGATATGAAAGATGTGGCAAGACAAGAACGCAAGGAAGAAACATTCCAGCGAGGAGAATTACCAGGGAAGTTTACAGCAAAAATGTTATATTGTCAGACTAGCTAACTCCAAAGCCGGAATTAAGCCAACTGCTCCTTTATCAGCGTTTGACAAGGAGAACTCGATAGAGTTCCCATTAGATTTTGTACACTATTTATACAAGCAGAGTAACTCTAACCCTGTCCTTTTATCCCGTGCTTCCCTATGAGTCAACTTGCTCTCACGCGTCCGTTGATATTAAAAGAAAAGAAAAAGAAAAAGAAAAAGAATATTCAAAAAATAAAAGAAAAAGAAAAGAAAAGGAAATAATGACTTAGCCAATTTGCCAAGTCATAACACCACCCCCCTCTCAAGTTTCCTTGTCCCGAGGAATTTTCCTACAACTTGTAGTATGGGTCAACCATGTTGCCCATCTCATCATCGTCTTCTTCTGTCTATTCTCTTACTCCTGATTTTTCTTCCTCAATTTCCTCCTCTTCTAGGATCGTTTTCATCGTCCTTCTTCTTACCGGTTTCTTTCCCTTCCATCGTCTCCAATTCCTTTCTAGCCTTCCCCAATATTCCTGGTCGTACCATTTATCTGACCACCCATATAACTTTTTTGCTGTGAATTTTCCTGGCAGTTCTCCCCATTTGAACGTCATTTCTTCATGTTCTTGCCGCGCCACATCTTCCATATCTCGCCGATATTCTTTCTTGAATTCTTCAATTGCCTCTTTTGCGTTTTCCAAATTCTCCTTTTCTTCCCAGGTATTGGACTCCGCCGTAAATCCTTTCCAACATACTAAATACTTGTCTTTCCCCCTGACTTTCCTTTTATTTAGTATACGTTCTACTTCCCATTCTTCTTCCCCTTCGATTATTACTGGAGCTGGTTGCTCCCTTTTTTGCCTCTCTACTTGCCCTACATATCTATGTACTCTACTAACGTTGACTACTGGATGTATTCTGATTGTGCTAGGTAGTTCCAATTCAACCGCATTTGACGATATGATCTTCTTAACTTTATAAGGGCCTACAAACCTCTCTGTCAACTTCTCTGTCCTTCTTCTGACCATCTGATATTTCAAGTCTTTGGTACTGAGCATGACCAAATCCCCTACTTTATATTCTTCCATGTCCGATCTTTTTCTGTCGGCGTACTTTCTCATATCTTCTTGTGCTTTTCCTAGCGCCGCTTTTGCCTCTTCCTGTATTTCTTTCATTTTCTCAATGAATTTTTCTGCCCCTGCATATTTCCCCTTCCTTCTTCCTTTGAACCCCATCCTGAGGTCTTGCCCATAATTTGCCTTGAAAGGCGACGTTCTAGTACTTGAGTGCGCTTTATTGTTATATGTGAACTCTGCCGTTCCTAACCACTCTGGCCACTGTTCTTGCCTGTGATCGATGAACATCCTTAAGTACTGTTCTAATTCTTGGTTAACCCTCTCTGTTTGTTCATCTGTTTGAGAGTGGAACGCCGTCGACAATTTACTCTTAATTCTCAACATCCCGTTCAACTCCTTCATTAACCCTGCCGCGAACTGCGGTCCTCTGTCTGATATAATGCTCTCAGGCAGTCCATGCAGTTTTCACACGTTATCTTTAAACAACCTAGCCAGTCCTTCTGCCGACATTTTCTCTGTAGTAGATATAAAATGTACCATTTTTGTCAATCTGTCGACTACTACTAAGATCGAGTCGTATTTCTGAGCTAAGGGCAGTTTAGTGATGAAATCTGCCAATATATGCGTCCACGGTTTCTCTGGGATTGAGTTAGGCATTAATTTGCTAGCTGGTTGTTCTGTGCGATTTTTATTTTGCTGGCAAGCATCGCACCCCTCCATATACTGCTTCATTTCTTTGGTTACTCCGGGCCACCAAAAGTTATGAGTGACCAATTCCACCGTTTTCCACTGCCCTTTGTGTCCTCCAACTGGTGTATCATGGTGCAGTCAGATAATCTCTGCCCTCAGTCTTTCATCTTTTGGCACGTATACCTTCCCTTCTTTGTACATTATGCCATCTACTTCTCTCTATTCTTCGTCTCTCAACATCTTTACTCCTGCTCGTTTCATTTCTTCCACCGCTTTCACTACCTTGTCGTCTTTCACCTTTGACTTCTTTACTTCCTCTAGTAGGTCTACTTCGTCTACTATTACTTCAATTCTCTCTGTCTTCCTTACTTTTAGCCATTCTGGCTTTACCAGCGTCTCGTCCTCGTTGTCTCTTTCTACTCCAATCTCCCAATCTGGTCTCCTGCTGAGACTATCTGCTTTTTCCATCTTACTTTCTGGAACATGTTTCAACACAAAATCAAATCTCGATAAGTACAAGACCCATCTTGCTTGTCTTCTATTTAATTTCTGTGCCTTTATGAAGTATTCGAGGTTCTTATGATCTGTCCAAATCTCGAACTTCTTTACCACTTCTTCCAGGAAGTGCCTCCATGCCTCTAAACCTCTGACGACCGCCAACATTTCTTTGTCATGTATTTTGTAGTGTCGTTCTGTATCACTGAAAGACTTTGAAATAAAAGTGACCGGTCTCCATTTTTCATCTGAGTACTTCATCGAGAGTACTCCTCCAGTAGCATAGTTTGAGGCATCGACCTCTACTCTAAACTTTTTGTCTAAGTCTGGAGCTGCTAATACTGGTTTCGTCGTGAAAACCTGTTTTAACTCGTCAAAAGCTTTCTGCTGGGTCTTCTCCCACCGCCACTTCTCATCTTTCCTTGTCAGCATATTTAACGGCCTTGCTACTTGAGCGAAGTTCTTAATAAACCTCCTGTAATAATTTGCGAGGCCTAAGAACTTTCTGACGTCTTTCACAGTCTTTGGTTGTGGCCAACTGAGTACTCTATCTACTTTCTCCTTCTCTATTTCTATCCCATTGGGTCCTATGATTACCCCTAGGAACCCTATTTTTCTCGCCTTCTATATACATTTCTCCAGCTTGACGTACAAGTCGTTCTCCTCTAACCTTCTTAGTATTTCCTCCACTATTTCATCATGACCCTCCTCTATCTCTGTTCCTACTAACACATCATCCACAAATGCTGCTACTTTTCCTTTGTTTATCAGGTCCCTCAGGATTTCATTTATCATCGCTTGAAAGGTTGCTGGCGAATTTGTCATCCCAAAAAACATAACAGTTGGCTCAAAGGAACCGATGTGTGTTGTGAACGCTCCTTTCCACTCGTTCCCCTCTTTTATCCTGACGTTGTTGAACCCCTATCTGAGATCCATTTTCGTGAATACTTTCTTGCTCCCCATGTTGTTGATTAATTCTGTAATTAATGGGAGCGGGTAGTTGTTCTTTATCATTTAGTCATTCAGGTTGCGATAGTCCATCACCATCCTCTTACTACCATCCTTTTTACCTACAAAGAATACTGGCGACGTTTGAGGGGATTTTGATGGTCTGATATACCCCTTCCTCAACTAATCTTCCACAAAATTCTGGACTTCTTCCCTCTTATTTTTGGATAGAGGATAAATCCTTCCCTTTTGTGGTTTGAACGTCTTTTTGAGATCTATTGCGTGATCCCAAATTTTTCTCTTCGGCATTCTTTCTGACTCCACCTTTCCAAACACTTTTTTCCATTTCAGAAATCTCCTTGGGACCATCTCTTCTATTTTCCTGTGGTCCTCTTCTATCTCTTTCTCCCTTCCCCAATCTTCTTTGTCATCTATCGTTCAACAGACGATTTTCTCTTCTTCCTCAGTCGCTACCCTTTTGACTTTCTCTTTCTTCTGACTCCCTCCACCACACAAGGGTGGGCATCTCGTCATTTTAACTTCTCCAGTTTCCCAATTTATCTCCGGATTGTGGACCACTAACCATGGCATGCCCAATATCACTTCTGTTTTCCCCAGATCACATATATCTATTCTCATCCTTTCCATGTGGCCTTTATAAAATACATTGCACTCTACCTGGTGCGTAATGGCCCCTCCACTATTGTTCGTGCCATCTACATTCTTGATGACTAACGGTCTTTCCAACTTCTGCAGCTTAAACCCATGCCTAGCTGCCGTCTGTCTGTCCATAAACATCTCTGTTGCACCACTATCCAAGAGCGCCTTAATCATTACGCCTTCATACATATCTATCTTCTCTACTCCAATGTTCAACTACACTTCTCTCAACATTTTGAAGGTTCTCCTGACCTCCTTTCGACTACCCCCTTCTTTTGCTGCGCTTTCCAGTTCTCCTGACTATGTGCCGCTTTCTCCTCCCTTGCTGCGCCTCTCGAGTCTCTTGCTCGCACGCTGCTCTGCTCCTCTTTTCCTCTGCATCCACACCAACTCATCTTCTCTTTTCTCCAATAGGGAACTACCCCTTGTCCCCAATCATCTTCCACATAACATCCTCCTTTGCCACATCTTGGGCATTTCAAATACATGACGATGGCCCCTTGACCGCGCCATCCCAACTCCCATAACTCTGCATCTTGTGGCACTGTTGGTCCACAGTACCACTCGGCTCTCTTCCTCTACTGCTCCCATGAACTCCTCCTCTACTCTCCTTGCTGCGCTTCTCGTGGCCTAGCCACGCACGCCACCTCCTCCTGTTCTACCTTCCTCAACTTCCTTTCCTGTGCTTCTCCCTTTGCAGGACACACCGGCCTCTTCTCTTGCTGCACCTTTTGTGGCATTGCCACACGCGCCGCCTTCTCCTTTTTTACCCATAAAGGACATTCCCTGCATTTATGTCCTTTCTCACCGCACTTAAAGCACTTCACCTCTACTGTCCTCACACTCCTTATCGTCTTCCCTTCTACTCCATACTGCATTACTCTACTATTCAATATTTCAAACTTATTTTGGAAAACGACGATTCCCTTTTCCTTTCTTCCTTTGTTCCTGCAGTTTCGGGCCAGGTACCCAAACTTCTTGCAACACCGACACAACTTCTCTTTTCTTCCTTCCAATTCTGCCCTTAATTTAGCGAGGGCACGCTTTTCGTTGAGCAGGTTGCTCATGAGGGATTTGTATTGATCTTGAGACATCGTGGCGATGTCTCTGAGAGTACGGATTTAATGATCTTACTTATTGCTACGTCTGTTGGGGCGCAAGATCTTCACCCAACCAGACACCTACTGCCTTACTGACTACTGCCCTAATACTATGGTTAGACTATCACTCCATGGGGAAGATCCCTAATCTAGATGGCCCACTAGTGGTAACTATCAATCCTCTGCGTATACCAATTCACAATGGAGTACAGCACGAGGTTTATACCACGAAAAGGACAAGTATTCTACTAAACACCGCTTGATTGCAAGGTCAGATCTCAGTGGCAATACCCAAGCTTGGTACTACACTTCCACCTGCAGTCCCTAACTGACTGCAAAGTCCCCTTAAGCCAAGGGCCCAGCTATGTATAGAGGTGGTTACTGATCGTGATGATCAGTGACCGAGGGTTGATTTATATGAGATAAGAGATTGAGCAGAGTCCAAGGCGGACGGTGCTCGCGATGTGGAATCGAGTTCTAATGTCAGACTAGCTAACTCCAAAGCCAGAATTAAGCCAATTGCTCCTTTATCAGCGTTTGACAAAGAGAACTCGACAGAGTTCCCGTTAGATTCTGTACACTATTTATACAAGCAGAGTAACCCTAACCCTGTCCTTTTATCCTGTGCTTTCCTATGAGTCAACTTGCTCTCGCACATCCATTAATATTAAAAGAAAAGAAAAAGAAAAAGAAAAAGAATATTCAAAAAATAAAAAATAAAAAAAGAAAAGGAAATAATGATTTAGCCGATTTGCCAAGTCATGACATATATGGATGGTCGGACAGACGATACAACCAGGAATATTGGGGAAGGTTAGAAAGAAATTGGAGATGATGGAAGGGCAAGAAACCGGTAAGAAGAGGAACGATAAAGACGATCCCGGAAGAGAAAGAAAATTCAGGAGATCGAGAATAGATAGAGGAAGATGAAAATGAAATGGGCAACATGGCAGACCTATACTATGAGTTGTAGAAAAATTCCTCGGGACAAGGAAACTTAAGAGGGGGGTGGTGTCATAACTTGGCAAAATGGCTAAGTTATTATTTATATTTCTTTTCTTTTCTTTTTCTTTTTCTTTTATTGGACTTACAATTACAAGGTGGAGTGCAGGAAAGAGTCACATAACTTTGTCACAATATCACAATTTTTTTTGGTGTGATGGATGGTCACATGTGATCACGTCACAGTCACAGTCACAGTCACAGTGTATCACATGACTAGAGTAACATGAGGACCATAGGAGAGTAAGCGCATAGCCACAGTAGCAAAGTGTATAAGTAGGTAGAGAAATAAGCAAGAACTCCATCGAGTTCTCTTTGTCAAACTCTGAACAAAGAAACAGTTGGCTTAATTCCAGTCATTGGACTTTAGACGCTGACAAGGCTCCTGGAGGGATCTTTTATATTATATACTAGTTTTACATCCCTTAGTGTTAGGGTCAGCAGGATCAGAGCTAAACTAGTGTATTACTAGTTAAACAGGCTAAGGTCGCTCCGGAGTGTCGTCATGCCATTCAGGGGTGAAAATGGAGATGTCCTCTTACATTCACCCCCCCTTCAAGATTGCTACGTCTCGGAGCAATGGACTCTGGATGAAAAATATTGTCGAACTCCACATGTTAGATGTGTCTTGGAGCTCTGGAGTGTTTGCGATGGAACTCTGTTGTGAGTTCTGGTGTGGAGACTTTGGAGGCAGACTCCCAGGAATTGTGTTCATGGCCGTATCCTTTCTACTTAATGAGATACTGGAATCTTCTCTGGTGCCAATGACTATCAAGTATCTCCTTTACTTCCCACTCTGCTTCTCCATCAATGACTATAGGTGGTGGGTGATCTTCCATTTTCCATTCTGTGATCAGGTCGTCTGGAGCTGGAGTAAGCTTTACTACGTTGAACACTGGGTAGAGTTGCTTCATCCAGTGTAGCAGCTTTAGGCGATAGGCCATAGGTCCGATCCTCCATTCTACTACAAAGAGGCTAAGCTATCAGTGTGAGAGGTTCTGCAAAGGGTGCATAGTCTGGATATCTGATACGTTGAGGAGGACTTTGTTGCCAGGGTTAAATACCAGAGCTAGAGTTCTGCATCGGTCATAATATCTCTTCATGTCATCTTGTGCCTTGTGGATCGCGGATTTGGCTTCATCAATTGCCGTCCTCATTCTTTCTGTGAACTTGTTGACTGTCTCTAGACTGGAAGGGTTCTGCTGGGGTTCGAAACCCATGCAAGGAAGTCATCTGGTGTCGAGCAGGAACGGAGACTGTTGGGTGATGAAGTGGACATGATTGTTGTGCTGGAACTCTGCCATGGGTAACAGGTCGTACCAATTGTCTTGCCTCTTGTTCACGAAGAGCTGGAGGTACTGGTCCAACTCCTGGTTGACATGCTTCATCTGTCTGTTGGTTTAAGGGTGCCAGGCTATAGAAGATGCCAACCTTATTCCTAGCAGACAGTAAAGTTCTCTAGTGAAACAAGCTACAAACTGAGGTCCACGGTCTGAGATTACACACTTCAGAAGACTGTGGAGCTTCCAGACTTGGTATAGGAAAAGCCTGGCTGCTCCTTTCGCTGTCACTGTCATGTGTGTCAGAATGAAGTGTGCTCGTTTCGACACTGAGTCCACCACTGTCATCACTGTGTTGTGTCCAGAAGAGAGGGGGAGTTCCACAACAAAGTCCACACTAAGCGTGTCCCATCGTGAGTCCGGAATCCGGAGAGGGTGCAGTTCACCTACCAGAGCCTGCCTTATCAGTTTCATTCTAAGGCAGAGGTCACAGGTGCTAACGTATTGTCTGATGTACCTAAACATTTGAGGCCACCAGTAGTTCCTGTAAGAGGACCACTCAGAAGACGATCACTCCTTAAGCTAGTGAATAGTCCCGAAAGCTAGTTTGAGATTCAAGTGGGGATATATCTACATACACTTGCTAGTATATATACTACACTAGATAGTCAGGCACACAACACCATGGCAACTGACCTATAATCACAGAATGTCCTAGAACA
>Ga0153962_1000065_pt1 | contig 18079 bp, 21 predicted proteins | sample TSFL046MetaG_FD_106657 | JGI IMG/M metagenome (GOLD analysis project Ga0153962, IMG submission 106657) | Attine ant fungus gardens microbial communities from Florida, USA - TSFL046 MetaG | ecosystem: Host-associated > Fungi > Mycelium > Unclassified | place: USA: Florida, Withalacochee...
CGCCAGAACGATCAGCGCAGGAATGACTGTTAACATATAACCTCCCGATTGTTAATTTACGGGCCGAGTCGCTTCGGCCCGGATGTCGCGCCGCCGGCCTAGTAGAGCAGCGAGTAAAGCTGGCGACGGTAGCGGGCCGCGAGCGCGTCGCCGGTGCCGAGCGCCGCAAGGATCTCCTGCAGCATTTTGCGCACCTGGCCGTCAGCCGCGTTCATATCGCGCTTCAGGAAGCCGAGCAGCAGCTCCAGCGCCTCTTCGTTGCGTCCGACCTGATGCAGCTGTAACGACAGCTTAGCAGCCAGCTCCGCATTGGCAGGCTCGCTCTCCAGCTGCGCCTGCAGCTGCTGGATTTCCGGCGTATCGGCCGCCTGCTTCAGCAGATCGATCTGCGCCATCAGGCTCTGATAGCGGGTATCCTGATCCTGCAGCGGCACCTTCGCCAGCACTTCTTCCGCTTCGTCGCTGCGGTTCAGGCCGATCAGTACTTCCGCCAGCAAAAAGCCGATTTCGCTCGCCTGACGGCTGAGCTGCCAGGCCTCTTTCAGCAGCGGCAGCGCCTCCAGCGGTTTGCCTTCTTCCATCAGCGCCAGCGCCTGCTGCGCCTTCAGCTCCTCTTCGCGCGGCAGCACTTTTTCCAGCAGCGCGCGAACCGCCTCTTCCGGCTGCGGACCCTGGAAGCCGTCGACCGGCTGGCCGTTCTGGAACAGATAGACCGTCGGGATTGAGCGCAGGCCGAACTGCGACGCCACCATCTGCTCTTTGTCGCAGTCGAGCTTCGCCAGAATAAACTGGCCGGCGTACTCCTGCGCCAGACGTTCCAGCAGCGGCGTCAGCTGCTGACAATGTTGGCTGCGATCTGACCAGAAATAGAACAGCACCGGGATCTGCATGGACTGTTCCAGCGTCTGATGCAGGTTGGATTCGTTGACGTCAATAATCGAAGCTTGTGGTGACATGACTAAGTCTCTTGGCAGAAAGTGTTTAAAGAATATGGGGCCGGACAGGCCCGCTTCAAGATGAATTCTCAGCGGCTGCTTAAAATGCGATCCAGCATCCAGCCCGGCAGCACTCTTTTCAGGATGCTCATCGTATGTGCGACAAGCGTCACCGGATAGCGCAGGCGCGGACGGGGGCTCTCCAGCGCGTGCCGCAGCTTCGGCAGAATCGCCTCCGGCGGCAGGGTAAAGCGCGCGGCGATGCCGGGATTGCGCACCGGCTGATGCGGCTCGCCCTGGGTTACGTTATCGGTAAAACGGGTGTGAATCGGCCCCGGCTCGATCAGGCTGACGCGCACGCCGCTGCGGCGCAGCTCCAGGCGCAGCGCGTCGCTCCAGGCCTCCAGCGCGTATTTACTGGCGGCATAGGCGCCGCGTCCTGGCGTAGAGATTAACCCTAGCACAGAGCTGGTGTTGACGATGCGCGCGTCGCCGCTCGCCTCCAGCGCGGGCAGCAGCCGCATCGTCAGCTGGTGGGCGCCGAAAAAGTTGGTGGAGAACTGCTGCTCGAGCTGCTGGCGCGACAGCGTGCGCAGCGGGCCGTAGAGGCCGAAGCCGCCGTTGTTGAACAGCGCGAACAGGCGATGCTCGGTCAGCGCCAGAATTTCATCGGCGGCGCGATCGATGCTCGCCGCATCGTCGAGATCGAGCGCGACGGCGATAAAGCCCTGCGCACGCATCCGCGCCACGTCTTCGGGCTTGCGGCAGGCGGCGATCACGCGGTAGCCGCGCGCCAGCAGATCCTGCGCCGCCACCAGCCCAATACCGCTGGAACAGCCGGTAATTACAACGGTTTTTTGCATATCTTTACCCATAAAAAGCGCGTCGCCGCAGATTACTCATGCTTAACTAAAGGGGCCAGTTCTTTCGCCATCAGCTCGGCGATAAAGGGCTGCGCATCAGGGTTCGGGTGGATGCCGTCCTGCTGCATCCATTCAGGTTTCAGGTAAACCTGCTCCATAAAAAAGGGCACCAGAGGAATGTTGTACTGCTGTGCCAGTCTGGGATAGATCCCGCTGAACGCTTCCGTATAACGCCGCCCGTAGTTAGCGGGCAGACGCACCTGCATCAGTAGCGGCATGGCGTTCGCCGCCTTCACGTCGTCGATGATTTTACGCAGATCCTGCTCGATAGCCTGAGGCGGAAAGCCGCGCAGACCGTCATTACCGCCCAGTTCGATTAACACCCACTGCGGCTGATGCTGTTTTAATAGCGTGGGTAAACGCGCCAGGCCCTGCGCGGCGGTGTCGCCGCTGATGCTGGCGTTGACCACTTTGGGCTGCTGCTGCCAGCGGCCGTTCAGCAGGCTCGGCCAGGCGGCGCTGGCCGACATGCGATAGCCAGCGCTCAGGCTGTCGCCTAACACTAACAGGGTGTTCGCAGCGGCCAGATGCGATGCCAGCAGAAGAACGAAAAACAGGAAAGAGTAATGCCAGCGGAAAACATTCTTGAAGTTCATCATCTTACAAAGTCCGTCGGTCAGGGGGAACACCAGCTGATCATCCTCACCGGAGTTGACTTCATTGTCAAACGGGCCGAAACCATTGCGCTAATCGGCGAGTCCGGCTCCGGCAAGTCGACGCTGCTGGGCATTCTGGCGGGCCTCGACGACGGCAGCAGCGGCGAGGTCAGGCTGCTGGGACAGCCGCTGCACCAGCTCGACGAAGAGCAGCGCGCCGCGCTGCGGGCGACGCAGGTCGGCTTTGTTTTTCAGTCTTTTATGCTGGTGCCGACGCTGAACGCGCTGGAGAACGTGCAGCTGCCCGCGCTGCTGCGCGGCGAGAGCGACCGCCGCAGCCGCGAGCAGGCGCGCGAGCTGTTAACCCAGCTGGGGCTGGGCGAGCGGCTGACGCATCTGCCCGCGCAGCTTTCCGGCGGCGAACAGCAGCGCGTGGCGCTGGCGCGCGCCTTTAGCGGGCAGCCCGGCCTGCTGTTCGCCGATGAGCCTACCGGCAATCTGGACCGGAAAACCGGCGACCGCATCGCCGATCTGCTTTTCTCGCTCAACCGCGACTACGCCACCACGCTGATCCTGGTGACCCATGACGAACAGCTGGCGGCGCGCTGCGACCGCCGCCTGCGGCTGCGCGACGGCAAAGTATGGGAGGAGCGATGATCTGGCGCTGGTTCTGGCGCGAGTGGCGTTCGCCCTCGCTGCTGATTGTCTGGGTGGCGCTGACGCTGGCGGTAGCCTGCGTGCTGGCGCTGGGCGCCATCGGCGACCGCATGGAGAAAGGGCTCAGCCAGCAGAGCCGCGACTTTATGGCGGGCGACCGCACGCTGCGCAGCAGCGCGGCGGTGCCAGAGGCCTGGCTGGCGAAAGCGCGGGAAGAGGGGTTAAGCGTCAGCGGGCAGCTCAGCTTTATGACCATGACCTTTGCGGGCGAGACGCCGCAGCTGGCGGCGGTCAAGGCGGTCGATAGCCGCTATCCGATGTTTGGCGATCTGCAGACTGAGCCGCCGGGCCTGAAACCCGCACCCGGCACGGCGCTGGCCGCACCGCGTCTGATGGCGTTGCTTAACCTCCAGGTGGGCGACAGGCTGGATGTCGGCGACGCCAGCCTGCGCATCGTGGGGGAGGTGATACAGGAGCCGGACGGCGGCTTTAATCCCTTTCAGATGGCGCCGCGCCTGCTAATCAACCTTGACGATGCGCAGAAAACCGGCGCGATCCAGCCCGGCAGCCGCCTGACCTGGCGCTATAAGTTCGCCGGCGAGCCGCCGCAGCTGGCGCGCTACGATCGCTGGATCCAGCCGCAGCTGAAAGCGGATCAGCGCTGGATCAGCGTAGAGAATTCCGAAGACGCGCTGGGGCGCTCGATGCAGCGCGCCCAGCAGTTTCTGCTGCTCTCCGCCTTGCTGACCCTGATGCTGGCCATCGCCGCCGTCGCGGTGGCGATGAGCCACTACTGCCGCAGCCGTTACGATCTGGTGGCGGTGCTGAAGACGCTGGGGGCGACGCGCGGCGCGCTGCGGCGGCTTATCGTCGGCCAGTGGCTGATGGTGCTGCTGCTGGCGGCGGTGGGCGGCGGGGCGCTCGGCCTGGGCGTTGAGGCGCTGCTGATGCAGATGCTGAAGCCGGTGCTGCCCGCGACCCTGCCGCCCGCCAGCGGCTGGCCGTGGCTCTGGGCGATCGGCTCGCTGTTCGTGATTTCGCTGCTGGTGGGGCTGCGCCCCTATCGGCTGCTGCTGGCGACTCAGCCGCTGCGCGTGCTGCGTCGCGACGCGGTGGCCAACCTCTGGCCGCTGAAGCGCTACATTCCGGCGATGGGCGCGGTGGTGATTGCGCTGCTGGCGCTGCTGGTGGGCGGCAGCAAGATGCTGTGGGCGCTGCTGGCGGGCGTGGCGGCGCTGGCGGGCGTGCTGGCGCTGCTGGGGTGGGGAACGCTGTTGCTGCTGCGGCGGCTGGTGGTGCGCAGCCTGGCGCTGCGGCTGGCGATCAACCGCCTGCTGCGTCAGCCGGGCATGACGCTGAGCCAGCTGGCGGCGTTTTCGCTCTCCTTTATGCTGCTGGCGCTGCTGCTGGTGATGCGCGGCGATCTGCTGGAGCGCTGGCAGCAGCAGCTGCCGCCGGATAGCCCAAACTATTTTCTGCTTAATATGACCCAGGATCAGGTGCCGCAGGTGCGCGCTTTCCTCGCCTCGCATCAGGTGAAGCCGGAAACCTTCTATCCCGTGGCGCGGGCGCGTCTGACCGATCTGAACGGCAAAGAGGCCGATCCGAAGCTGGATAACGCCCTGAACCGCGAGCTGAACCTGACGTGGACGGGCGCGCGGCCCGATCACAATCCGCTGACGGCGGGCCGCTGGCCGCCACAGCCGGGCGAGGTGTCGATGGAGGCGGAGCTCGCCGGTCGGCTGGGGGTGAAGCTGGGCGATACGCTGACCTTTACCGGCGATACCCAGACCTTTAGCGCGAAAATTACCAGCCTGCGCAAGGTGGACTGGGAGAGCCTGCGGCCTAACTTCTTTTTTATCTTTCCGCCCGGCGCGCTGGATGCGCAGCCGCAAACCTGGCTAACCAGCTTCAGGCTGAATAACGATCCGGCGCTGCTGGCGCAGCTGAACCGCGCCTTTCCGACGCTGAGCCTGCTCGATATCGGCAGCATCATGCGGCAGATCGGCCTGGTACTGACGCAGGTGAGTCAGGCGCTGGAGATTATGGTGGTGCTGGTAACCTTCTGCGGCGTGCTGCTGCTGCTGGCGCAGATTCAGGTCGGGATGCATCAGCGGCGCCAGGAGCTGGTGGTCTGCCGCACGCTGGGCGCCGGCAAGAGGTTGCTGCGCGCAACGCTGTGGTGCGAGTTCGCGCTGCTCGGCGTGGTCTCCGGCGTGGCGGCGGCGCTGGGGGCGGAAGCGGCGCTCTGGGCGCTGCAGCGCAAGATCTTCGACTTCCCGTGGCAGCCTGACTGGACGCTGTGGCTGGCGCTGCCGCTGAGCGGCGCGCTGCTGCTCTCGCTGTGCGGCGGCTGGCTGGGGGTGCGGCTGCTGCGCGGCAAGGCGCTGTTCCGACGCGCGGAGTCGGCATAAAAAAAGCGGGCCTGGGGCCCGCTTGTTGGCCTTAGCGCTGGCTAATCAGAACTTCGCGACGGCCCAGGCGATGCCGCTGGCGTACTCCGGCGGCAGCATCGGCACCAGCGCCGCTAGCGCCGCGGTCAGCCGTGCGCCGTCGCTGTCGGTCAGATTGAGGTGTCCCACCTTGCGGCCCGGGCGCACCTCTTTGTCATACCAGTGCAGATGCACCAGCGGCTGCTGCAGCCAGTCGCTGTTCAGCGCGGTGCCGATCAGATTGACCATCACCGACGGCGCGAACACCACCGGCTGCGGCAGCGCCAGACCCAGCACGGCGCGCAGATGCAGCTCGAACTGGCTGATAGAGGCGCCGTTCTGCGTCCAGTGCCCGCTGTTGTGCACGCGCGGCGCAAGCTCGTTAATCAGCAGCCCTTCCGGCGTCACGAAGCACTCCATCGCCATCACGCCGACATAGTTCAGCGCCTGCATAATGGCGCCGAGCATCGCTTCCGCCTGCGCCTGCTGCGCGGCGTCCGCCTGCGGGAAGGCGACGCTGGTGCGCAGAATGCCTTCCTCGTGCAGGTTGTGGGTCAGCGGGTAGAACACGGTGCGGCCGTCATGACCGCGCGCGCCGACCAGCGACACCTCGCCGGAAAAGTTAATGCCCTGCTCAACGATGCATTCGCCGTAGCACTCGTCCGGCAGCGCGTCGGTTTCATCCGCGCGCAGCCGCCACTGGCCGCGGCCATCATAGCCGCCGGTGCGGCGCTTGACGATCGCCAGCTCGCCCAGCGAGGCGAAGACCTGAGGCCATTCGCTTTTATCGGCCAGCAGCTGCCAGGGGGCAGTGGCGAGATGCAGCTGGTCAAGCAGCTGCTTCTGCGTCAGGCGATCCGCCAGACGCGGAAAAATGTCGCGATTCACAAAGGCGGGATGGTCGGCCAGCTCGCGCGTTAGCGCGGTCTCCGGCCAGCGCTCGATTTCCGCGGTGATCACGCTCTGCGCAATCGGCAGCGCGTCCGGTTCGGCGTCGAGGCCGACCGGATAGACGGCGATGCCCAGCGGCTCGCCCGCCTGGCGCAGCATACGGCCAAGCTGGCCGTTACCCAGTACGCAAACCGGCTTCATGCGTCCTCCCGCGGATCCGGGTTATTCAGCACCTCGTCGGTCTGCGTCTGGCGCCATGCACCGAGGCGCGTAGCCAGCGCCGCGTCGTGGATCGCCAGGATCTGCGCCGCCAGCAGCGCGGCGTTGGCCGCGCCCGCTTTGCCGATCGCCAGAGTGCCGACCGGAATACCGCGCGGCATCTGCACGATAGAGTAGAGGCTGTCGACGCCGCTCAGCGCCGCGCTCTGCACCGGCACGCCCAGCACCGGCACCAGGGTTTTCGCCGCCAGCATGCCGGGCAGATGCGCCGCGCCGCCCGCGCCCGCGATGATCACCTGATAGCCGCTGTCGGCGGCGGTTTCGGCGAAGCTAAACAGTTTGTCCGGCGTGCGGTGCGCTGAGACCACTTCAACGTGGAAGGGCACGTCCAGGCTGGTGAGGATTTCCGCAGCGAACTGCATGGTGGACCAGTCACTTCTGGAGCCCATCACAATAGCAATGCGGGCCGGGGCGGCGTTGGATGACATGCGGTCAACTCCTGTGAATAAACAAACGAACCTGGCCGGTCGGGCAGGTAAAGAAGGGCACAGAGAATAGCATGAGAAAGACGGAAGGAAAACGGTTGCGTCGCCGCCGTTCCGGCACGTTTAGCGCCGTTTTAAAAGTCGAATTCGATAAGGCTGATGCCGCTGGCGTCCAGCTGGATCATCGAGCCGCGCTCATGCCAAGCGCCTAACACCGCGCGCTGGGCAGGCTTTCCCTGTAACTCAAAGCGGTGGATTGCCGGACGATGGGTGTGGCCGTGGATCATCAGATGCGTCTGCTGGCGCAGCATCGCCGCCTCCACCGCGTCGGCGTTGACGTCCATAATGGTGAGCGACTTATGCTGGTTCGCCTGTTTGCTGCCGTCGCGCATGCGCGCGGCGATGCGCTGGCGAATAAACAGCGGCAGGGCGAGAAAAAGGCGTTGCAGCCAGCGCTGATGCACTTTGGCGCGAAAGCGCTGATAGCCCGCGTCGTCGGTGCAGAGGGTATCGCCGTGCAGGATCAGTACGCGATGGCCGTAGCAGGTTAATACCTGCTCTTCAGGCAGCAGCGTCATGCCGCTGGCGCGGCCGTAAGCTTTGCCGAGCAGGAAGTCGCGGTTGCCGTGGATAAAGTAGACCGGCACCGGCAGCGCGCGCAGCGCATCGGCGACCTGCTGGTGCAGCGGATTGGGATCGTCATCGCCGATCCAGGCTTCAAACAGATCGCCAAGGATATAGAGCGCGTCGCAGCGCGGCGCTTCACGCGCCAGAAAACGCAGAAAACCGGCGGTGATCGCCGGTTCTTCCTGACACAGATGCAAATCTGCGATAAACAGAGTGCGCGACATTACTCGCTGACGGTAACTTTCTGGATGACGACGTCATCTTTCGGTACGTCCTGGTGCATGCCGCTGCGGCCGGTAGAAACCGCTTTGATTTTGTCGACCACGTCCATACCTTCCACCACTTCTGCAAACACGCAGTAGCCCCAGCCCTGCAGGCTTTCGTCGCGGAAGTTCAGGAAGTCGTTGTCCGCGACGTTGATGAAGAACTGCGCGGTCGCGGAGTGCGGAGCGGAGGTGCGCGCCATCGCCAGGGTGCCGCGGGTGTTTTTCAGGCCGTTGTTCGCTTCGTTGCGAATTTCAGCTTTGGTCTCTTTCTGCTTCATGCCCGGCTCAAAACCGCCGCCCTGGATCATAAAGCCGTTAATCACACGGTGGAAAATGGTGTTGTCGTAAAAACCTTCACGGCAGTATTCGAGGAAGTTTTGCACGGTAGCGGGCGCTTTATCGTCGAAGGTTTTAATTACGATGTCGCCGTGGTTGGTCTGGAAAGTCACCATCATTCTCATCCTGTAAAGGTTGTCGTCAGCTGTCTGGCCGCCGCAAAGCGCGCTGGCCAATTTTGTCGACGCCTCTTATATCATAAATTCCAATGACGCGTCAGCAGGCCTGCGGCGCTCTCGGCACGCTGCCGTCGCGCGAGCGCGAAAAATACGGCACAATAACTGAATAACCTGATAAAAGTGTTTACCGCACTCGTCTAAACGGAACCGTTCAATGCTAAAGATTTATAACACCCTGAGTCGACAAAAAGAGGAATTTAAACCTATCCATGCTGGTGAAATCGGCATGTACGTGTGCGGTATCACGGTGTACGACCTCTGTCATATCGGCCACGGGCGCACGTTCGTGGCGTTCGACGTGGTCTCTCGCTATCTGCGCTACTGCGGCTATCGTCTGAACTACGTGCGTAACATCACTGATATCGACGATAAGATCATTCGACGCGCCAATGAGAACGGCGAAAGCATCGAAACCCTAACCAACCGCATGATTGGCGAGATGCACAACGATTTCGCCGCGCTGGGCATTCTGCCGCCGGATCAGGAGCCGCGCGCCACGCGCCACATCGCGGAGATTATCGCGCTGGTGGAGCGCCTTATTGAGCGCGGCCACGCCTATGTCGCCGACAACGGCGACGTGATGTTCGACGTGCTGAGCGATGCCGATTACGGCGCGCTATCGCGTCAGGACCTGGAGCAGCTGCAGGCGGGCGCGCGCGTGGAAGTGGCTGAAGCGAAGCGCAACCCGATGGATTTCGTGCTGTGGAAAATGTCGAAAGCGGACGAACCGGCCTGGCCTTCACCGTGGGGCAACGGCCGTCCCGGCTGGCATATTGAGTGCTCGGCGATGAACTGTAAACAGCTCGGCGCGCACTTTGACATTCACGGCGGCGGCTCGGATCTGATGTTCCCGCACCATGAAAATGAGATCGCCCAGTCGACCTGCGCCCATGACGGTCCCTACGTTAACTACTGGATGCATTCGGGCATGGTCATGGTGGATCGCGAAAAGATGTCGAAATCGCTCGGCAACTTCTTCACGGTGCGCGACGTGCTGGCGCACTACGACGCCGAAACGGTGCGCTACTTCCTGATGTCGGGCCACTACCGCAGCCAGCTTAACTACGGCGAAGAGAACCTCAATCAGGCGCGCGCGGCGCTCGAGCGTCTCTACACCGCGCTGCGCCACACCGACCGCAGCGTCGCGCCGGCGGGCGGCGAAGAGTTTGACGCGCGCTTCCGCGCGGCGATGGACGACGACTTCAACACGCCGGAGGCCTACTCGGTGCTGTTCGATATGGCGCGCGAGGTCAACCGCCTGAAGGGCGAAAACAACGACGCGGCCAGCGCGCTGGCGGCGAAGCTGCGCGAGATCGCCAACGTACTGGGCATTCTGCAGCAGGATCCCGAGCAGTTCCTGCAGAGCGGCGCGCAGGCGAATGCCGACGACGTCGCCGAGATCGAGCGCTGGGTGCAGGCCCGCGCCGACGCGCGCAGAGAGAAAAACTGGGCGCAGGCCGATATCGCGCGCGACAAGCTCAACGAGCTGGGCGTGATTGTGGAAGACGGGCCGCAGGGCTCGACCTGGCGTCGTAAGTAATACCGCAAAGGGCGCTCAGGCGCCCTTTTTTATGCCTTAGCGGATAGCCTGTGCCTGCTAAAGGCTAGCTTTTGCGGCAATGCGGGTGGATAAGGGCGGTGTTCAGAAAGTGGTCGTGTAAGACGCGTATCGCAGAGGAGTAGGGCGAGGCGGGACGCCTGGCCTTTACGCCAGACTCCCGCCTGTCGCCGTCGTCAGGCGGTAACGGTAATGCGCTGTCCGGCGAACGCGACGGTCTGTCCGGCAACGATTTTACAGCGCTTGCGGGTTTCCACCGCGCCGTCAACCGTCACTTCGCCGTCGGCGATAACAATTTTCGCCTGCGCGCCGCTCTCTACCCAGCCTTCCAGCTTCAGCAGATCGCACAGGTCGACGTGGGGGTGTTTACCCAGGCTAAAAGTCGCCATTATGCTTCCTCTTTATCGTGATAAGTTTCGCACGCGTGCAGCGTGTTTTCGATCAGCGTGGCAACGGTCATCGGACCTACGCCGCCCGGCACCGGCGTGATATACGAGGCGCGCTCTGAAGCCGCGTCGAAATCGACGTCGCCGACCACTTTGCCGCTCTCCAGTCGGTTGATGCCGACATCGATCACCACCGCGCCCGGCTTAATCCAGTCGCCGGGAATAAAGCCCGGCTTGCCGACGGCGACCACCAGCAGATCGGCATGCTCGACGTGGTGGCGCAGGTCTTTGGTAAAGCGGTGGGTAACGGTGGTGGTGCAGCCCGCCAGCAGCAGCTCCATGCTCATCGGGCGGCCCACGATATTAGAGGCGCCGACCACTACGGCGTTCAGGCCGTAGGTATCGATATTGTAACGCTCCAGCAGCGTGACGATGCCGCGCGGCGTGCAGGGGCGCAGCGTCGGCGCGCGCTGGCAGAGGCGGCCCACGTTATAGGGGTGGAAGCCGTCGACGTCTTTATCGGGCGTAATGCGCTCCAGCACTTTGACGTTGTCGATGCCGGCGGGCAGCGGCAGCTGCACCAGAATGCCGTCAATTTCGCGATCTTCATTGAGATCGTCAATCAGCTGCAGCAGATCCGCTTCGCTGGTGGTCGCAGGCAGATCGTAAGAGCGCGACACGAAGCCGACCTCTTCGCAGGCGCGGCGTTTGCTGCCGACATAGATTTGCGAGGCGGGGTTTTCGCCTACCAGCACGACCGCGAGACCCGGCGCGCGTTTACCGGCCGCCAGGCGCTGCTTTACTTTTTCCGCAACCTCAAGGCGCACCTGCTGCGCAATCGTTTTACCGTCAATAATTTTTGCTGCCATCAGAGAGGAAATCCACTGTGTTGTGTTGAATCGGGGAAAGGCGCCTATTCTGTCAGAAGCACAGCGCGCTGTCAGGTTCTGAATCGTCGCCCGTTGTCTGAATCTTCGGCATACACATCGCGCCAGCGGCCAAAATCGTTGACTCGTTGAGGTCTCGCCGTATAATCCTCGCCATCCCCGTGCGCCCTTAGCTCAGCTGGATAGAGCACCGGCCTTCTAAGCCGTAGGTCACAGGTTCGAATCCTGTAGGGCGTGCCATTTTCTCTTCTGATAGCCTCTCCTGAAGTCTACAAAAAACCTTAAAAACAATCACGTTAGCTAAATCATTGTCCACTGAGATACAGCCTAATCCACTGGAATCTACATCAGTCTGGGGGCACAATTGGGGGCCTCTTCTCGTTCAATGTGATCAGGAGCCCCCAGAATGAAGCTGAATGCCCGACAGATAAGCTCTGCAAAGGCAAAAGACAAACCCTATAAGCTGTCAGATGGCGGCGGGTTATACCTGCTGATTAACCCCGGCGGTTCACGATACTGGCGTCTGAAATACCGGATCGCAGGCAAAGAGAAAAAGCTGGCGCTGGGGGTATATCCGGACGACTCTCTTGCTGATGCCCGGGCAAAGCGTGACGAAGCGAAACGCCTGCTCGCTGCAGGGCAGGATCCGGGTGAGGTAAAGCAGGCTGAAAAGCAGGCCCGGCGCCTGGCTGTCACCAGCAGTTTTGAAGAGCTGGCTCTGGAGTGGCATGCCCACAAGCGCGAGGGCTGGTCTCAGGGCTATGCGGACGACATTCTCGAATATCTGCGCAAAGATGTTTTCCCCTGGATCGGCAAGCGCGCCATTACTGACATCAAAACGACAGACATGCTTTCCGTGCTGAGGAAGATGGAGCAACGTGGCGTTCTGGACAAGCTCAAGAAAACCCGACAGGCATGCCGGCAGATTTTCACTTACGCAGTGATTACCGGCAGGGCAGAGCATAATCCGGTTACCGATCTCGCTAGTGCACTGAAAGCGCCAAAGCAAAAGCATTTCCCTCACCTCACCGCTGACCAGCTGGGGGACTTCCTGCGTGCGCTCAGCGGCTATACAGGCAGCAGAGTGACGCAGTATGCCACGAGGCTGCTGATGCTGACCGGCACGCGCACGATTGAATTACGGGCGGCTGAATGGGCTGAGTTCGATCTGGATAAAGCCCTGTGGCAGATACCGGAAGCGCGAATGAAAATGCGTCGCCCGCATATCGTTCCGCTGTCCAGGCAGGCACTGGCTTTGCTTGAAGAACTCCGGCAGCTGACCGGACGCGGTCGTTTTGTTTTTCCGGGGCGCAATGACGCCGGAAAGACAATGAGCGAAGCCAGTATCAATCAGGTGATTAAGCGTATCGGTTATGACGGAAAAGCCACCGGGCACGGCTTCCGGCATACCATGAGCACCATCCTTCATGAGCAGGGTTACAATACGGCGTGGATTGAAATGCAGTTGGCTCACGCCGATAAAAATGCTGTCCGGGGCATTTATAACCATGCCCAGTATCTGGAGGGGCGCCGGGAGATGCTTCAGTGGTATGCCGACTTTCTTGAATCACAGGAAAAAGTTACAGCCCTTATTCCGACAGGCATGCGCCAGAGTACGGATGGCTGGCTCTGAACGAACCGGTAGACCCACTGAATAGACGATAGTAGACTTCACAAGAACAAAAAACAGCCATGCCATGTTGTGGCTGCACTCAGAAAACGTTCAAACATCTGTGCCCCGATAGACTCACTCTCTCTGACGAATGCTGTGCGTCACATGCAAAAAATAAACTTCGAAGAACTGGATAAAGAACACGCTGAAGCTGTTCATTTTAAAGATGCAATACATGCGCTTGCTAAAGCCAGCAAACGCGAATTGCGTGAAGCAGCAATGTTGCTGGCTCGCGCGCTTGGATCTTTTACAGGCGTTTATCCTCAAGACCGTTTCGAGTTCAGAATTTACAGTTATTCATGTGAAAAAGGGTTTGCGTCAGATAAAGATTTCCAGAGTAAAAGTTTAAATTTTCTCAGTAAAATTGCTCACGGGGGGCAGTATTTTCAGGCACCCACTGAGTTTGGGCACAATATTTATCTGGTGGACCGGTTCCAGATATACGAGGGATTCTATTTCAAAAAAACAGAGCTGACCCTTTTCCTGCTCCATAACGATCTGCCTGTTCCCGTCGAGTTCTCTGACGTTCTCTCTGCTACGCGTAAACTTTACGAACAATATAAGAAACTGAGTCGTGAGGGGGCGGATAATGCCTCAGCCAATCCCCGGTCGGCTGACGAAGCAACCACTGCTCTGGCCGCCGGGCCTGTGAAATGGGGGCGTTTCGCAGGTAAGGAAACAGCGCTGATGATGATTGCTGGTCTGGCTGTGGCGCTTGAACGGTCCGGCGGCCGTTATTTAAGGGGAGGCAAACTGAACAAGAGTGCGGTTGTTGAAGCTGCGAGAAAAGCCATAAATGAGTATGGCAAAGGGACAGAGATAACTAGTAAAGCGATGACAGATTTACTCAGAGCGGCACTGGAAAGCCATATTGTTAAAACAGAGCTCTGAACACTTCCAGTTTGAGGTTATCGACCAGGAAAGACTTCCAAAACTGCTGTTGCAGACTTCCAAATCGGCTTGCACTTCCAGAATGCCGACATAACACTTCCAGTTTTTTCATTTCCACTTCCAGTTATCTCGCCTCCACTTCCACATCTCCCTCTTTTTTCTTGCTGAAATAGCCCTGTAAACCACACAAGAAATCAGGAGGTCACCATGTCTGAATCACTTATCCGCCTGTCAGAAGTTCAGCGCCGTACGGGCTACAGCAAAGCCTGGCTGTATCGCCTTATGAGTGAAAAGCGTTTCCCTTTGCCAGTCAAAATCGGCGCCCGCTCGATTGCGTTTATCGAAAGCGAAATCGATGCGTGGATTGAAGAGCGCATCAACGCGTCACGCTCAGCTACATCGTCTTTAAACGCCGATACCCCTCAACACAACGGGAGCGCAAATGCATGCAAATCCTCTTCTAAATCAGAAAGAAAATAATTTGCGGTGATTTGCGATCAAATTATCGCAGTATCACTCACGCTGTCGCGGCGGCTCTGATAAAGACTGATTCGGAGTAACAGAAATGACTCATAAAAAAATGACTGCCTTAACTGGCAGTGCCCAGACTCACCCTTCATCCAGCCATAAGGCGGCTTCAGTTGCCAGCGTAGTGGGCACTGCGGTCATCAGGGCAGGCGTTCGTGGAAGTGATCAGCCTTTGGTTTCAATGCCTCTGGACTGGAGCTCTTTGCGGATTACTCGCTTTATCCATGCGGATACAGACGCATCGCCATCCAGTTTTATTGCCTGTTTGATCCCGTCTTCTAAATTCGGCTCAACGCGTAACGCAATCTGCTTATTACCTCTAGCTTTAATCTCTTTGGTTGACATGTGTCTGACACCTGGTTAACTTTTGAACATTCTCAAGTGTATGACACGTGCATACCAAAAGACAACGCCCCGACAGTGCTTGGAACCACTGTCAGGGCGTCTTACCAAACCGTTAGTTGGAGTAACAGTTATGGCTATGAACAAGCATACCCAAACTCGTCTCAAATATCAGTATCGCTTTCTGGCCGTTTCCCGTCAGGACCGGTCTGTTCCCCCGTTCCGTCTCTGCATCGACGCCGGCTCAGAGCAGGAAGCCCGCCGCCTGCTGGCCCCTTGCTTCATCCTTTCCTTCGCGGGGCAGCTTCCCGCTCAGGAGGCCCAGGATGCGTGAGCCCATGGATTTAGATCAGGCTGAATATCAGGCCGAGCTGGCCACCTCTCTGTATGAGGTGATTATGGACAAGGCCTGTCAGGAGTGTTCGCCCCAGCTGTTACACCTCATCAGCCTGGCCTGCGATATCAACTTTGAGGTCTACCGTGCGCTCAGGGCTGACGGAGGAAAGCAACATGATCAGTAACGTGAAATTTAACGAACTGGCCGGCCGGGTAGAGGCGCTCACTGCGCGCGTCGAAGACCTTGAGGCCCGCCTGAATGTGCTGGTGGATTCACAGGGCGGTACCATCCCGCCCGGTATGGCGCCGGTCAGCACGCTGGCGGCTGAGTTTGGTATCTCTACCAAAAAAGCCGAGGAGCTGGCGCACAACGCGGGGGTGATGCTGATGCGGCATAAAACCGGAGGCTATCTGGTCCCGGACGAGAAGTTTCGTGAAGCGGCCCGGCTGGTACTGCGTGCAGCGAAGCGGAAGTACGGTTCGGCGTACTGGTATCACCCGCTGATTGGCAAGTTCCAGATGAGTGGAGGCTTACCGAAATGAGTGGCTCTTTAAAGCTTACTGAGCCTCTTTCTGATGCGCTCTTTGCCTGTGTTTATCTGTGGTCGCACGGTCGCCCCTGCAGCCGCTCAGAGCTGGAAAAGACCGCCCGCCAGCATAAAGACCCGACTACGCGCTGTGGAAAGCTGGTGGTACGCCTGATGCAGCTGCACGGCATGACCTACGAAGACCTGTGCGATGCCGGCTATCTGGGCACGGACGCAGAGCAGGTGAAGGCGCTTCGCCGCTCAGTCGTGGCTGAAATTGTGGGCTCAGACGAACTGAATGCCTGCCTGCGCGACATCGGGCGCATTCAGCGCGTCTTTCCTGCAGCAGACCAGACGAGGACCCGGCTGCCGCTGTCACGCGGCTCTGAGGGCTTTGACGCCCGTCAGGACTATGTAATGAAGCATATCCTGCCTGCGCAGGCTCTGTGCAGCATCTATGGTCCCAGCGGCTCGTTCAAAAGCTTTCTTGCCGTCTCCTGGGCCTGCCATATTTCGGCGGGCATCCCATGGGCAGACCACAAGGTAAACCGTGGCGCGGTGCTGTATATCGTGGGTGAGGGCGGTATTGGCGTACCGCGCCGCATCCGCGCCTGGGAGCAGGTTTATCAGCAGCGCGTGGAAAACGTCTGGCTGGTAAACCGCCCCGTCTTTCCGGTGCGTCAGTCAGAGGTGCAGGAAGTTATCCTGGCGGCGAAGCAGATTGAGGCGGATGCCAGCCTGCCGGTGCGCCTGATTGTCATCGACACGCTGGCGCGCTGCTTTGGCGGCAATGATGAAAACGACGCCCGTGATATGGGCGCGTTTATCGAGGGCTGTGATGCTATCAAACAGAAGACTGGTGCCACGGTACTGGTGGTTCATCATTCAGGGAAAGACGAGGCTAAGGGGGCGCGGGGCTCCAGCTCATTTCGTGCGGCGCTGGATGCTGAGTTTCAGGTAAAGCGCGAAGGTGAGCAAATCGCCTTTATCCTCACCTGCACCAAAATGAAGGATGCTGAGGAGCCGAAGCGCCGGGCATACGACCTGAAGCCGGTAAAGCTGTTCACGGACGAAGAGGGTGAGGAAATCCATTCGCTGGCCGTGCGGGATGTCGCCCGTGAGGCTGAGGAACGTGAACCTGAGCTCGCTGGTGTACCGAACATAACAGGAAATCATATGGCACTCTGGCAGGCTATTCGTAGTCGTATTGCCAGCCAGGAGGCCTGTACAAAAATGATTGTACGCGACGACCTTAAAGCAATGGGGATTAATACCAAGCACTTTACCCGCTGGCTGCAGAAGCTGACTGATGATGGTCTGGTTATCCAGAACGGTGATCACCTTACGCTCCATTCTCATCATAAAAGTGGGTAAAAAAGTGGGGAGGTGGTGGGCAAGGTGGGAAGCGGGACCCCACATTCCCCACTTTTTCCCTGTATATACCCAGAAAGTGGGGAGAGCCCCTGAAACCCGCATCAGTACTGGGCTGAGCAGGATTTTGTAAAAAACAGGTGGGGAGCAAGTGGGGAATTGAAAAAGTGGGTAGCAAGTGGGGAGTAGTAAGAGAGGTTTAAATGGCGGCATGCTTACACATTGCTAGCCTGACTTTATGGCTCACTCAGGAAAGCTCATGATGATGTCCGCTTTGTGCCAGAAGCGGACACAACTAAAACAGATGTAGTATTAATAAGGATTAAGGCGCTATATCTTCAGCTACGGCTAAATATCAGCTTTAGCCCTGCAACAGCGAAGCAGGAGGCTAATAACGCATCAAGCCAACGACGCATACGACGATAAAATGCGCTCATTAATGGAGTCGAGAACAGCAGCGCATAGCCGCAGAATACTGCCACACAAATAGTCGCACAGCCGAAAACTATCTCAGGTAAAGCAGAGGCTACCGCGCCCGGTTTAAGTGCTACGGACATGATCGCCACCCAGGTGAGGATGGCTTTAGGATTGCCGACGTGCATCAGGATGCCCTGCTGGAAAAGTTTGCCATATGCGACGCTTTTGTCCTGTGATTTACACACGCTGGCGTCAGAGCGGGAAAGAGCAGATTTACCCGCTTTGCATGCCAGCCATAACAGATACAACCCACCTCCAATTTTTAACACGATCAGCAATTGCGCAAAAGTTGCAAGAACGGTTAACACGCCGCAGGCCGCCAGAAGCGCCCACATCATTGAACCGCCGATGACACCACCTGCCAGAGCCAAAGCTGCACCGCGGCCCTTATTCATGGCCGTACCCATAATAGCCATATTACTTGGCCCTGGGCTGGCTGTTGCGACAAAGTAAGTGGTATAAATAAGAATTAGTTCATGCGAAAGCGCCATGCTTACCTCTATGGTGGGATTGTCCTTTGTTTCAGTTATATCGAATCGAGTAAAACTTCACTATGCA
>Ga0153962_1000067_pt1 | contig 17931 bp, 14 predicted proteins | sample TSFL046MetaG_FD_106657 | JGI IMG/M metagenome (GOLD analysis project Ga0153962, IMG submission 106657) | Attine ant fungus gardens microbial communities from Florida, USA - TSFL046 MetaG | ecosystem: Host-associated > Fungi > Mycelium > Unclassified | place: USA: Florida, Withalacochee...
CAGTCATATTGTTTTTTTGATTTCAGTCCATAAACTTTCATTGTTTGGTCAGTAAATATTTTATATCTGTCAGAGGAAACCGTCCCCTTGCTATATTCAGTTATCGTAACTGCATCCTCAAAATCGAGCTTATTTAGAACTAAGTCGCCATAAATAGCGAGTACGTTGCCATAATACTCAGATGGGATTAAATATTGCGCAAGATCTACCTTCTCCCCTTTACAGCCGCTAATTGTAAAAACCATTGAAAGAAGTGATGTTTTAACTAAGGTAGGTATTTTTTCCATTTTACTTTCCATATTAAAAAGCTAAGGAAAAGTAATCGGCAAGAATGTCTGAACCTTTAGCTTTACATTGAATATCTTTTTGTCATTTAGGGAAAGGGGGGATAGAATTTTCCTGGTCATCAGGACAAGCATCCCAACTCCACCAGTTCCCTTCTCCGTATTCTTCACGATAGTGCTCTATCTTGATTTGCTTTCGCGCGAGATAGTCTGGTGTGTTCATGCCGAACACTTCAAGTGGCAAGATTTCCCGACCGAGTACGTCTTTCAGCAAAAAATCAGGAAACACGTCTGCCTCGCCGTCATAGCGCAGAGGTTTAATGAACTGACGCTTTTCCTGCCAAAGTTTCTCCTCAATGACGCCTTCCCAGGATGAGTCGAGAGGAATAAATCTGGGGCTGACTGTCATCAGCGCCGCATCAATGACGGTACAGGTGCTGTACGGTACAGGTTTGCCGTCACGCTGCCTGAATTTTTTTGCCGGTGGATCGGTTTCAGCTATCAGCATAACTTTTTGCCCCCGGCGCCAGTCACTCAGCTCGCGAGCAAAGCTTCGGTTGAGTCGGTTAATAAGACCTGCAGGTACATTGAGAGACGGAAAGCCTGCGGCCTGAGTAAGCGGCAGTGTGCCGTTCAGGCTGCCTCCTTCCCCATTTGTGCAAGGTTTGAGGTAAGTAATCATGATTAACCGCTTGTTTGATGAAGCGGCCGCATCAATTATTGCCCAGTTATTTTTAATCTCCTGCGTACCGGGTCGCGCCATTGGATCTGGATCTGCCAATTTGCCATCAGAGATTTCTCTCCTGTTTCATCTAAAACTCTTGCCTTAACAGGTTTACAGAGCATATATTTCGATTGTCCATATAAATACGAACTATTGAACAGTGGGAAGGTTACTATGACATTGCATCAAAACAGCAGTCAGCATCGGCTGGGCTGGAGTCTGGCTCTGCTGGCGTTTGCCCAGCTCATCATTTCTCTGGATATCAACATTGTATTCGTTGCATTACCGGAAATTGGAAGCGGCCTCGGATTTTCTGAACAAACCCTGCAGTGGGTCGTCAGCGCATATACGGTATTCTGCGGAGGCTTTCTGCTTTTTGGTGGCAGGGCGGCCGATCTGCTTGGCCAGCGCCGCATGTTTATCGGTGCACTCTGGCTTTATGCGATTTCATCGCTGGTAGGAGGCCTAGCATGGCGTCCGGAAGTCATTATTGCTGCACGGGCAGTACAGGGGATTGGCGGAGCCTTCCTCTTCCCGGCGACGCTTTCCCTGATTAATCGTCTTTTCCGTGAAGGACCCGAACGAAACCGCGCTCTGGCTGCATGGGGCGGAGCAGGCGCCAGCGGACTGACAATCGGTTCACTGGCCGGCGGATTTCTCACGAGTTACTTTGGCTGGTCTTCGGTCTTCTACGTCAACGTTCTGCTGGCAGGCATAGCTATTGTTGCAGCATTTCTGGTGATTCCTGCCGATCCGGCGCGTCATGAGAAACGCAGTTTTGACCTGCCGGGCGCGCTGACCGTGACTGCAGCTTCAACGCTGTTTGTTTTTGCCCTGGTACAGGGCCCCGAATACGGCTGGGACACCCCGCTTATCCGTAACTCGCTTATTCTAGCTGTCGTCAGCCTGGTGCTGTTTGTGCTCATTGAGTCAAAAAGCAAAGACCCGCTCATGCCTATGCAGCTGTTCCGCAATAAAAATCTGGTCGCTGCCGTTTCAGTGACGTTTCTCTATATGGGAACGTTCGGCGCACTGCCTTATTTTGAGACCGTGCTCTTCCAGAACGTTATGCATTACAGCGCGCTGGAAACCGGCCTTGCCTTTATCGTTCCTTCTGTCTCCATCTTTATCGGTACTCAGGCCGGGGCGCGTCTTGCAAACGCCATGGGTACCCGCAACGCCCTGATTGGAGGTTGTATTGTGGGTATTGCCGGCACGCTGTTGATGATGAACGGTGCAGATGTAACCGCGACCTATAAAGACATCCTGCCGGGGCTAATTATCTCAGGCCTGGGCCAGGGGATCGTCTGGACGGCAATGTGGATCGCAGCGGCAACCGGTGTTGCCCACAATGAGCAGGGTATTGCATCAGGCATGGCATCCACAACGCTGAACGTGGGCAATGCTATTGGTCTGGCTGTCCTGATTGCCGTTTCCTCGTCCATGACCGCCACCACGGGGCCTGTTGCAGATAATATCGCTGCACTGACTTCAGAGGCGTTTCACGCGTTTCTTTTCGCTTCCGCTGGTATGGCGATTGCCCTGTTAATTTCCTTCAGCCTGCCAGGTAAAAAGCACCTCGTTGCTTCTGCGCAGGAAACCGTTTAAGGGATATGTCTCCGGCCGGAAACGGCCGGAATGGAGCATCTTGATGTCTGACCTGTTAGCTTTACCTTACCCTGTTCTGCCGCATGAACTGTCCAGATACGCTTTCCTTTTCGATATCGACGGCACGCTTGCCGAGCTCAGGCCAACGCCTGGTGAGGTTCAGATAAATGAAACCGTAACCTGTTTCCTTGATTTTCTTTCACAGCATCGGATCCCCTGTGCCCTGATATCCGGACGCAGCATACTGGACATTGATACCCTGTTTTTATCAAACAACGTTCCCTGCGCAGGCGTCCACGGGGCAGAAATCCGCTATGCAGACGGAAAGTATGAGCGGCTTTCAATATGCGGCAGTGATGTTGCTCACGTCTGGGAGCGTCTTAAACTGGCCTGTATGCGTTATCCGGCGTTACGCCTTGAAAATAAGCTCATTTCATTTGCTATTCATTTCCGCGACGCGCCGGAGCTGGCAGCCGTCGCGATGTGGACAGTCGCCTCGCTGGCCGAACTGTATTCGGGCACCTTTGCTGTCCAGCATGGTAAATTTGTCTGCGAGCTCCGGCCCGTGAAAGCCAGTAAAGGGGCAGCCGTTGAAAAGATGATGATGTCACCGGCATTTTGCGGCAGAACGCCTGTCTATGTCGGCGATGATATTACCGATGAAACGGCATTCAGGACGGTCAATGAAATGGAAGGTTTCTCAGTAAAGGTCGGCGATGAGGAAACGTCAGCAACACACAGGCTTAAAGACGTTGACTGTGTTCATCGCTGGCTTGCCCGCTTAATGTCCTGTGCCGCGGCAGGCGGCGGTGTGCACGCGCAGGGCGCTGATAAATGCCCTTCTTGATATAATCAGCAGTACCGAAATGAACAGTCCGGCAGTCAGCGTCCAGCCCGGGCTTAAAAACGTAGCCGCAGAGCCTGTATAGATCCCGGAGCACAGCCCTCCGAAAGTCAGCATAACGAGTGCAATCGTTGAAAGTATCGGTGCGAGTGATGGTCTGGAAGCCATGGCAGAGGCCATCACAGCGGGTAATACTCCGCCAAGCGCAAAACCCGTTGCAAAACTGCCTGAGCCCAGTACCGCTGTCCCTTTCCCTGCCAGAATTACACTAATGCCTCCCAGAAGGATGATGTCATCCAGCAGAACCAGCCTGAAATCAGGTCGGCTTTTACCGGCAACCATGCTACTTGCCCTTCTCACAAGCATCCCTAAAGAAAACAACAACATAACTTGATTGGCTGAAACCTGCGGAATGCCTTTGCTCATTGCATATGTTACCAGCCAGACATTCTGCTGCCACTCAACAAAACCAATTGAAAAACAGATAATTGCGTAATTAGTAAGGGTTTTCTTCGAACCAGTAGTGTCGCACTCCAGCGAAAAAGAAGTCTTTTCTTTCGCGGACAGAGTGACGTTCCTTTCCACCGAATACGGCCGGAAAAACGTCAAAGCAAGAGGAATCATTAAAATAGCTAAAGTGATGTTCGCAAAAGACAGGGCTTTAAAGAATATCTGCCAGGGATAATTGCTGATCATTATTAAGTTGATCAGCAAAGGGGCGATAAGGGTTCCAGCACTGAATGAAAAATCAGCAAAACTGAGCGCGGCCTGCCGTTTTTCCGGGAAAAACCTGCTGACTGAAGTATGGCAGGAAGTAAAAATTATGCCACCTGCAGTACCAGTTATACCGTAGAAAAAACAGAACAAAAAAAATGATGGCGTAACGGAAAGGCCAAAAATAGCTATCGCGGCCGCGAGGCATGCAGAAAGGAAAAGTGCAGAAAGCTGAAGTCTTTTAAGCAGATGTGATGTGATATAAGACCCTAGGCAAAAGCCCGAGGACCACAGAACAAACACCTGACCAGCAAGAGGTAATGGCAGGTCAAATGCAATGCTGATTTGCGGGAGCAGTGGTCCGATCCCCGCCCCCAGCAATCCCCAGCTTAACAGCAAAAAACCAATAAAAAATAATAAGCTACTTCTGCGGTCAGACATCCGGATTGAAATGCCTGACGGTTTCACCTGTTAATTTATCTTTTTCAGTAGCAGCCAGGAAAGAGGTCAGAAGCCCCGGAAAACGCGCCTCAAGATCATCTTTGCGTAATGAGAGTAAGTTTTCGCGCCCCGACGGCGTTTGCCAGATCACTCCGCTATCCCTCAGCACGCGCCAGTGATGTGTCAGCGTGGATTTTGATACGCCTTTAAGCACAGATCCGCAGGTGTGCTCCCTTCCATCAGCAAGAACACGTACAACAGTCATACGCATTGGATTGCCCAGAGCCGCAAGCACGTGCTCCAGTCTGATTTGGTCCCGGTCCGGATGGTGTCTAATCATTAGTGCCTTCTTAACGTACGTAGGTACGTAAATTATCAAACATATTCCCGGCTTTGTACATGTTTTCAGCACGCCAACTTCATTTTTGTGATGTGTTTCTCCTTGCCGGGACCGCAAATCGGTTAAAACGCAACCAAAATATGCACTCTTAACCATTAGGGATATTAATATGCGCAATTATCACCTACAGGGGTAACCACACGAAGTATACATAAAATTAACAATTTATTTTCAGCTAGCAACCAAGTAAATATTTTTGGTCCTTTGTTTTTATTGAATTAAATTAATAACTTGGTGATGTTTTGTTTTGCGGTGCGCTTTGTTGACACAAAATTACATTCTGGTTATTTCTATATGCGACTGTACTAGTGAATATGAACAGTAGTCTGTTCTGGCGTTACACTGTTCATCCTGGTTGCTGATGACCTTATTCACTTTCATTTTCTTATAGGGAGATAACAGTGAGTTATATACAGCGCCCGCTGAAGCCTGAAGTTCAGGATCAGTTGATCAACGTTGAGCCGTTGCATCAGATTATTAATGAGTATCGCGATAAGGGAGATAAAGATCGGCGAACCCCCGGTGCAGTAATGGACGCGCTGATGGAAGCCGGCGTTCACCGGATCTGGGTTTCAAAAGCCTTTGGGGGCGCTCATCTTAGCCTTCCTTCAGGTATGGCACTCATTGAATCTATTGCCCGGCAGGACGCCTCTGTCGCCTGGCAGATGGGGGTGCAGGGAGCACTCAGCCGGCTTTCCGACTACTTACCGGAATCTTCTGCCCAGCATATTTTCCAGGATCACTCCAGACTCATCGTGGGTGTGGTTGCGCCGAGTGGAAAAGCAGAGCGGGTCGGAGGCGGATTTCTGCTGAAGGGCCGCTGGTCATTTGCAAGTGGTTCAGCCCATGCGGACTGGCTGGCCTGTGCTGCCGTTGTGACTGAGAAGGGCCAGCCGGTTATGACGGATGCCGGTCCGCTGACACAGATGCTTTTTGTTCCTAAAAAAGATTACCGGCTTATGGATGACTGGTATACAACAGGGCTTCGGGGTACCGGCAGTAATTCTTTTGAAGTAAACGATGTGTTTGTACCCGACGAATTCACTATCCCTGGCCCGGATTTACTGGCGCCGCCACCGGAACGGCCATCACGCGCATTTGGCATTGGCTATTATGACTTCGGGCCTTTTACGTCCGCTCCAACCACGTTAGGCATTGCGCAGGACGCACTGGAGTCTTTCCGGGAAATGGCGGTTTCGAAAGTGCCTCTCGGTGGCAAAACTCCATTAAGGCAGAGTCATACCGTACATGAAAAAATCGGCTATGCCTGGTCTCTGCTGCTGTCGTCCCGGTTACTGATTGAAAATGCAGCGTCACACGCGATTCAGGATGGCTACTCAGGGCAGCGACTCAGCGCGCTGATCCGTTTATCTGCGTCAACAACAGCCCGTAACGCGAAAAAAATTGTTGATATCGTCCACACATTGTCCGGAGCAACCTCAGTATATGAGGGTGACCGGCTTGAAAAATGTTTTCGCGATATTAATACAGCTGCAAAACATATCACTTTAGCTCCTGCAAGTATTGAAATGGTTGGGCAGTTTATCATGGAAGAAGAACTGCTAATCAGACGGTAGTAAATAAAATAGAAAGTTAACAGTTGGCATTTTAAATAATGAGGATTCACCATGAAAACCATGAAAGCAATCAATCTTGTCTCTCCTAAAGAAACCGCACTGGTTAATATCCCGATTCCGGAAACGCCAAAGGATGGCTTGTTGCTGAAAACAAAGTGCGTTTCAATCTGCTCAACAGATATCTCTTATTTCGAAGGTCATCTTTACCCTTCTGAATATCCGATTATTATGGGGCATGAGTTCCTGGGTGAGGTTGTTGAAATTGGCGAAGACTATAAAGATAACAATGTGAAAATCGGTGACCGTATTGTTTACTGGGGGCAGACAGATTTTGGCGGCTTTGCTGAATATCGCACGCTTCGCCCCATTTTTTCAGGTCAGGTTAAAAAAGATGAGTTCTGGACAGACCGTTACTTCTGGGATGACCATCATGCATCAGCAGTTAAAATCCCGGATGACATGGATGACCTTGTTGCTCCATTAATTGAGCCGACAACGGCTGCAATGCGCGCAATTTTAAGCCATCCGCCAAAACCTGGCGATAAAGTTCTGGTTCTGGGAACGGGCCCTATCGGTATTATTGCCGGACAGATCATCAAGAAAGTTTTTGCTCCACACAGCATCGTTTCCATGGATAATAATCCTATGAGAAACGAGCATGCTGAGAAATTCTTCTCAGAGAAAGCATACCTGCCTGAAGAAATTACGGAGATGGTCGAAAATAATACCTTTGATTATGTTTTTGATGGGCTGCCGACCATCAAGAACGTGGATGAAGAGTGCGATCCACGCCGCATTGCCATGAGAAAAATCGTGCCGCGCGGTCAATATCTGTTATACGGCGCTTCTCAGACCATGCAGAAGTTTGACAACTGGCTGATGCTTTCTAAAGGGATCAACATCAGTTCTGCTCCCTTCGATGTGCAGAGTTTCCCGATGCACAAAACAGCTAACGTCATCCAGTCTGCATTTCAGATGATCCACTCAGGCATTGTGGATGCCAAGGGCCTGATTTCAACAGTATGTCCTTTTGAAGACTATGATCGCCTTGTGAAAATCTTCGAAACGTACCGTTCCACCACACAGCTTAAAACGGTTGTTGATTTCCGTTAATGTTCAGTGGCGTAGGGAAACCCTGCGCCAGTCCGCATTAGCCGTCATTAAGGTGAACCATATGTCCCAGCCTGAAACCCCGGATGCTTTTATTGAACATCGTTTGAGATCTGCAATGAGTAGTACGTGCAGCTCAGTATACATTGTTTCTTCTGGCTCAGAAAATGAGAGTAAAAATGCTATAACGATTACCTCATTTACATCTGTTTCTGTGTCGCCACCATTGATTTTATTCTGTGTTAACAAACGTTCGCGTTTCGCCAGTTTAATTGAGCAGAGTGAGACTTTTGCGATTAATTTCATCCACAATGATCAAGTCAAAATTGCTCAAGTATGTAGCCAGTCTGATGTGGAAGAAAAATTCAGGCAGGAAGGATGGCTTTATAAAGATGATATTCCTTATCTGAAAGACTCAAATCATGTGCTGTTCTGCGAAAAAATGGGCATTGAGGAACAGGGAACGCACCTTGTCGTTTATGGAAGCGTTAAAGAAGTAGAAACCGAAAACACTAAAGATTCACTGCTCTACTATAAGCGGGAATATGCCGTTATTCCGGATATAACTACTGCCCTATAAGGATATAAAAATGTCAAAACTTGTGGTGATTTCAAACAGAACTGCGGACCCTGATGAATCCCGTTCCGGGGGGCTGGCTGTCGCTCTCTGGAGCACGCTCAAACAGTCAGGTGGTACGTGGATCGGATGGGATGGCCGTGTGTGTACACATGATAATCCGGAAATGACTTGTCGCCGGGCAGAAGGCGTGGATTTCTTTACGACTGAGCTGACCGGTCAGGAATATAAAAATTTTTACATTGGCTATGCAAACTCTGTTCTCTGGCCAGTTTTTCATAATCGTACAGATCTGGCTGAACACGACCCGAAGTTTAAACTTTTCTATGAAAGAACCATTCGTCGTGTTGTGTCCTCCTGTTTCAGACAGATTGCCGCCGGCGATGTGGTGTGGGTTCATGACTACCAGATGATCACCTGTGGAGCAGAACTCCGAAAAAAAGGAATTAAAAACAGCATCGGTTTCTTTCTTCATATTCCTTTCCCACCACCTGAGCTAATCAGGTGCATACCCGATCACGCCTGGCTTATCACCTCTTTACTGAGTTATGACCTGGTGGGCTTTCAGACAGAGAAAGATCTCCAGAATTTTCAGAAATACCTCTTAAATCATACGGATGCAGAGTTAATCGGAGAAAAGACTTTTTTCTGGAAGGGCCGTAAAATCAGGACAGGTGTATTTCCCATTGGCATAGATAACGGGGAGATTTTGCAGGCTCTCGAATCCGAACGCAGCCGGGATTTGAATGAGAGATTCCGCCAGGAGAGCACCGGTCAGCTGATAGTTGGTGTTGATCGTCTGGATTACTCTAAGGGACTTCCGCAGCGTATCCACTCTATCAGGGAGTTCTTTGCGCGGTGCCCGGATAAGAAGAAAGCTGTTTCGCTTCTGCAGATTGCAGCCCCGAGTCGTGAAAAGGTAACTGCATATGAAAAGCTGAGCGAAGAAATGGATTATCTCAGCGGGAAAATTAATGGCGATTTAGGGGACATTCACTGGTCACCGGTGAGTTATGTCCACCGAAACGTCGAACGGGATGATTTACCTGTCATATACCGAAACAGCAGAGTAGGTCTTGTGACGCCTTTATGTGATGGGATGAATCTCGTTGCAAAAGAGTATGTTGCCTCTCAGGATCCTGACAATCCTGGTGTACTGGTTCTCTCTGAATTTGCAGGCGCAGCACATCAGCTTGCCGATGCGCTACTGGTGAACCCCTTTGATGCCGGTGCGACTGCCCGTGCCATCGAAAAAGCGCTGAATATGTCTCTTGATGAAAGGAAAAGTCGCCATACATCACTTATGCGATCGATCCTTGATCATGATGTTCACTGGTGGTGTGGTGAGTTTCTTAACAGCCTTAAAGAGCAGGAAATATGGATGGTTGCCTGATGAAAGTAATGCTCTGACGGGCGGATACAGGGATTGTTTTCCGGGGCGGATGAACCTCTGGTCCGAGTGTCACTGAATCCGGCCCTGAAAACAGCTGGCACGCTGTAATAACCAGCCGGAAGTTTTATGCAGTGAGCCATGAAGCTATCCGGATCCTCCAGAGTCTTATCCGTAACCCGCTCAGACTCCTGTATATCGGTATCATTACCGCAAAAAATGGGCTCAGAGGGAGGCAGAATCCGGCTATGGCTAATGACCGGTAATCCCCCTCATTATGTCTGCCTGTTACTCGGACAGCCGGATGACCCGTCCCTGAGTAAAGGGCTGACACCGGGCTGAAGCCTTTTTCAGTTGATCAGCTTTTTCTTGATCATAATTCCGGTCCCAGGGCACAAAGCGGAGCATGTTTCGGTAAGGTTCCCTTACCGACTCGGGACACAGAAGCTTAACGTTGTTGAGTGAATAAACCATAATCCCCTTCACGCTGAAGGTTTTTTCACCCGCGATCCAGACTCTGTGCCATTCTTCATTACTGAAATTCCAGGCCGGTATGTTGTCATTATCAATCTGAAAACGCCGGGTTTTCCAATCTGAAATACCTGCCAGCGCCATTGTTTTATCAACCAGCACCGGGAAAAAAGACGGCACGTACATGCTGGTCAGAAGGGACCCGAGTATAACGGTAATGCTCCCGAACTTTATGAACCAGCCACTGTTTCTGACAGCCGGATCGGTCATCACATACACCGTACCCGGAAACAGCATCAGCATGCCCAGACCTGATACCAGCACGGACACTTTCAGCATCATTGCGATACTTTCCCCGGCCGCTTTCTGGTCTATCCAGCCGACGACAGTGGGGAGACCGAAGGTGAAAAAGAGGGTGATAACCAGAAGCTGTAGTGCGGGGCTGCCGGCGTACAGCATGAGGGCCGTCCTGATACGGACTCTGGCAGGCTGATATTGCTGGGCGATTCTCACGGCCTTTCTGAGAAATAGATAGTTGATCATAAATACAGACGTGATCCCCCCCAGCAGGCATGTCCGGTCTGTGAGCGTTTCGTGCTCCGGATACCTGTCCGAAACAATGGCCCAGCCAAAAAAGCAGAAAACCGCAACAGGAACCGAAAACAATGCGGACAGCGCTGTTCTGCCTTTTATATCCGTGTAGTTGGGAAGACTTAACGCACTTCTGGGCACAGAAAGACTGAAAATAAACGAAGGAACAAGAAATATAGCGGCAAAAGCAGCCAGGGTCAGCATCATAAAGATGAATACGAAATTAAAAAAGCCTGAAACCGAGAGGTTTTCAGTAAACAGAGAGGCATTATCAAAAGCGCCAAGGTAGGTTCTGATAATGACAACAGACATTAATGGCGGCATCAGGCTGATGAGCCAGGCTGGTTTATTCATTGAGGCTCCTGAGTAAGGAAATCCGTCAGGGTAAATTATCCTGTCCTGGTAAAACGGTGTTGCAGAACAGGAGGTGGCTTAACTACAGATCTCCATACAGGGCGCGCAGTTCCGCCAGCACAGGAGCTGCGTGCGGTGCCGTCACTGCCGCCAGAAATTCTGCTTCCAGCGACAGATACTCTTCCGGAGTCATGGTGATGTGGACGCCGTCCAGTCCCAGAACGGCCCTGCTTCCTTCTCCGCGCGGAATATACAGCGACACCCGGCTGTCGCGGGCGCTCCATTCGTACGTGGCCCCCAGCCAGGCGCGGGCCTGCATGTAGCGGACCAGCGCGCTGAACACGTCCCAGCCCAGCGCCAGCGACACCCGTCCGGCGGTTACAAACAGGCTGAACAGCGGCGCCTGCCAGGCCTGGCCGGGCAGCTGGGGCTGGCGGTTACCGCGCACCTCCGCCCGCAGGATGACGTCGTCCACCTCTGCGGTCAGGCAGGCGTCGTCCGTGACCAGCCCGGTCACCGCCGCCCATCCTGTCATACTCTCCGGCTCCGGCTGCTGCGCCCGGATGACCAGCGGAAAAATGACCTTCAGGCGCGCCGGCGTACAGATGCGGGCGATCGCCTCGTCGGGAAAGGCCTTCAGGTTCAGGGCGCCGGAGCAAAGCGGGCGCAGCAGGAGCTCGGCCCAGGTGGTGTCCACGCTGTGCGGCATGGCCGCCATGAATGCGTCCGTTTCGGCGCGGTAGTTTTCGCCCGTCAGGTCAAAGGCACGGTTTATGTAGTAAGTGTCAACCGGTATGCCGTTTTCGGCGGCGTACACCAGTGCGTCAAAGGTGATGCCCAGAAGCGCTTCCATCACCGGCCAGCTCATGAAGGTGCTGCCGGTCTGGCAGGCCGCGTGCGCCTGCGCAAAAAGCCAGCGCAGCTCGGCGGGCTTTAACGTCTGGCGGCCGAACGTTTCCCCGCGGACAACCTTGCGGTAAAGCGCCTCACGGGTACCGGCAGGATCGGCCTGCAGGGCAAAAAAGGCATCATCCGGTGAGGTGGACTTCAGCGCACCGTCGAGAAGCCGTTCGGTCAGCGCGTTGACCGAGGTGTCCTCGACCGAAGCACGGGACTTCAGGCTTTCAATGAGTTTTTTCGGGAACCGTAATGTCAGCTGGCTCAGCATGAGGCTTTTTCCTGCACCGTGATAAAGTCACATACTAGCATGCAAGAATATCTGTCAGAAATCATGCTTAATTAAATAATGACATGATGTCATAAAGGTGCAGCTACATTACCATTATCGGGTTTTCTGGGTGCAGATCCGGAAAAAGGTAGAACTGGAACCCTCTGCCATTTGTAAAGACTTTAATGCTGGCAGGTAGGTCTTCTAATCCTGGTTAAACCATGTGTAATCAGCAGATATACTGAAGCAAACTTACAGAATTTGGTGCTTGATATGATGAAAACGCCAAGGCTGGCGGGGCTTCTGGCTCTGATGAAGGCTGAAAATGAAGAAGAAAACGAAGTTACCTATGATTATGACGCGCTGACGCCGTCCCTAATGAATGAAGAAGATGCAAAGCATTATATCAACGCGCTGAACTTTGCATGTCATAAACCTGATATCAAAAACATTGCCGTTACCGGCCCTTACGGGGCGGGAAAAAGCTCTGTCCTCCTTACCTGGTCAAAACGCCGTCAGGAAGATTTGAAAATCATGACGGTTTCGCTTGCTGATTTTGACATGATCCGGGCTACAACTGAGACTGACGAAAAGTCAGCAGAACCCGGGACAAAGACTGAAAAAAAGGCAAAGCAGGAGAAATCCATTGAATACAGTATCCTGCAGCAAATACTGTACAAAGCCCGCAAAAGCGACCTTCCCTATTCGCGCATCGAGCGGATAGCAGACGTCACGCCATCACAGATGCGCAAAATGGCTTTGGGCCTACTGGCGACATTAGGATGTGGTCTGTCAGGCCTTATATTTCTTTTCCCCGACTATTTCAGAAACAAACTGTCGGTTTCCACCGCGTTCAGCGAGTTCATACTTAATATTCCCTCCGTCTTAAGGATCGGTGTTCTGGCCGGCGGTGCGTTCTTTGTCATGTTTTACCTTCTTCTCAGCAAGCTTCACCGCATGGGAATATTTGACCGACGCGTGAGCATAGACAAGATTGATCTCTCCAAAGGAGCTACCATATCGACCCGGCCGTCTGATCCCTCGCTACTGAACGTTTTTATTGATGAAATAGTCTATTTTTTTGAAAAACAGAAATATAATGTGGTCATTTTTGAGGATCTGGACCGGCATAATGATGGTGCTATATTTATTAAGCTGCGTGAAATTAACCAGATAATCAACAGCAGCCGGACTCCTGATGATCACGTACGTTTTATCTATGCTGTCAGAGACGACATATTCAATTCTCCAGAAGCACGCACTAAATTTTTTGACTTTGTTATGCCCGTTATCCCAGTGATGGACAGCCAGAACGTAACAGACCATTTCTTAAAGAAATTCAGAAATGAAGAGCTCGATGTGGCTGGTTTTGAACAATGTATTTCCCGGATCGCAATTTTTATTCCGGATATGCGTGTGCTTAACAGTATCGCCAATGAGTTCCGGCTTTACAGAAATTTGGTCAATAATGGCGAGGACATTATACGGCTTCTTTCTCTTATCGCTTACAAAAACATCTGCTCGCGAGATTATCACTTGATAGATTCAAAGCAGGGCATTTTATATGGGGTCATAGATGCGCATGTTTCAGGCGGGCTCTCTTCAATTTTTGAAGGGAGGATTGCGGCAGAAATAGATATTTTGAACACCCAGATTTCAGAAATAACTGATGAGACTGAAAAGGATAAATCAGATTTAATCAGGGAAATCCTCTCAGTTTACATCAGTGAAAAAATAAAAGGGCAGGTTCAGTTTTGCGATAATTATGGCACTGTGTTTACTCTGGAGCAGGTTGTTAATGATGAAAATGTTTTCTATTCCATGCTGGGAAAAACGGGATTGTTTGTAAGGACTATTCAACGCGGAATAAATCTGGCAACTATAACGTCCGAAGAAGCTGAAGAGATCTCAAGTGAATATCAAAGGCGGTGTGAGCTTCTGAATTCAAAATCTGACGGGAAACTCGCAGATTTTGAAAAAAGAGCGGAGCAACTTCGCCAGCGCAGGCGCAGACTCCAGTCTATCCGCCCGGGAACGTTGATCGAAAGAATGGGCAGTGAAGGCTTCAGGAGCTGGGTCAGTGATAATCTGCACATCGACTGCAGCCCTGATAGCAGTGAAGGTTATACCGCCTCACAGTTTGATTTTATTTACTCCCTTCTGCGCTGGGGATACCTCTCCACGGACTATATGTCATACCGCTCGGTGTTCATTCCCGGGAGCCTCAGCAGCAGCGACAACGATTTCATCCGCGCCGTCAGCGCAGGTAGGGAACCTTCCGCCACAGCCTCAATGACGCTTGACAGGACCGCTAACGTCGTCGAAAAACTGAAGGAGCTGGGGCTGCTGCTGCAGGACAACGCGTGGCACGCCAGCGTCCTTCTTTACCTGCTTGAACACGACCAGCGTCAGTTAGGCGAAATAATTCAAATACAGCTTGAGGACGGGGAAGAGCACCGGCTTGAACAGCTTTGCAGGCATGCCTTCTGCAGCTGGTCGGCAGAAAAGAGTATTGTATACGCAGGGCTCATAACTTCTGATACCAGAGCAACCGAAGAATTTTTAAGCCGCCTCCGTAATATGAGCGATAAAAAATCGGCAGTGAAGCTTCTGGTGATCCTTTTTTGTTCTTCAGAACTGCGCTGGAATTACGAAACAACCGACATGACGCATGCGGCAGAGAAGATATTCTCTGAACATGGAGATATTCCTGATGTAGTTCCGGACGGTTATGCAGAATCGTTCACTGATAACCTCAGGCTGACACGCGTTGTTCTTTCACGGATAGACGACTGCAATTCTGAGCAAGGAAGAGAAATTGTGTCGGCGTTAGCTGGTCTAAATTTATGGCGATATTCTAAAGAAAACCTTTTAAATATGATTAAAGTAATTTCCGGTTATAGGGAGGTTGTTTATGAAAAGTTACTGAAAGAGCCCTTCAAAACACTTGAGAGCTTTAATGTCCCGGGACTGCTTGATGCAGTGAATAATAACGTTAATAGTTTTATTTCTGATATCTTTATTTTTTCAGATGAATATGGAAGAGTTCCCACTGTACTCAACAATCCGGCAGCATCATTTGAAAAGATTCAGCAGCTTGTACAAGAAATGGATTTTTTGATCCCCGATGTTAGCAAGATTAATGAACGCAGCGGATTGTTTCTTAGCTATAAGGGCCTTTCGGTTGACGCCAGTATCCATACGCTGCTGCTTGATAATAACCGTATCGAACCCACCTGGAAAAATCTCCGTTATTTACTTAATCTTAATGTTGATCTCAACCCTTGGTTAGCCTTATGGTTTGACAAAAACCACGATAAATTAAGCGATATTCCAACGGCGTTATCTTCTTCTGATATCTACCTTAAGTTAATAAATAATTTATATAGTTCAGGGGCCTTAAGCGACGCGGCCCGGAAACAAATTCTCTCTGCCATCCAGCTGACGCTGCTGTCGCTGCCTGAAAATCTGACCGTTGACCAGGCCGCTTTGATGGTTAAATACGGGAGGCTGGCTCCTGTCCGCAGCGTTTACCAGCAGCTGTTCACGGCTTTTTATGAGGAAGGTGATACCGCTGTTACATTACTTGCGGGGCTGGTCCTGCAGCACCCGAAGCTGCTGGAAGAAGAGCCCGACTTCATTCTGATTAACGACGGTGAGTTTGACTATACGCTGGCAAGACATCTGTTGACGAGCAAAGACCTGCCGGGCTCTGTCCTCACTTCTACCCTGCAGTGGCTGTGGGGATATAACGTAGAGCTGTTTGACGGTCCCCTGTTTATCAATTCATCCACACTGCTGCGACTGCTAACTCTTTTCAGGGATGAAAACATACTGCGTGCGCTACTGGTACAGTCCCTGACAGCGGGAGACGTTACGCACGATGTCATTGTGCAGGTTCTCGGCGCGTTAAGCGATCCCGTCTCTAGAGCTTTCATCAGCGACCTCAATCATCGAAGCTTAGACCTTACTGAGGACGAACTGGAACTGGCCCGGTTACTAGAGTCAGCTGGCTTTATGCGGGCGCTGAAGGAGGAGAGTAAAGAAGGGCGGTTCCGTTTCGTCCCGCATAACAGTCCGGCATTCCGGCGTGAATAACTCATTCTGAAAATATTTCTGCAGGAGGTGAAAACTTCGCTTTCCTGCAGAATTTTCGCTTTTGATTATCAAAGTAGCCTGGAAGCATAGTTCTACATCTCCCGCTCTTTTCCTGATTTATTCACTGCACTCTGCGTTCATTACTGTTGTTAATACGCAGGGATCCGAAAAAAGGCGGAACCGGATCTTTCCTCCCCGGTGGCGGATTTTCGCGCGCAGCACTACATGTCGTGGCTACTTCAGCTTATCAAGACTCAATATATAGGGGCATCGCGGAAGAGGCATCCCGGAAAGGCGGACTTTTTCCCGCCACTCCGCCGTGCTACGCTTCCGTAAAAATTAAGATTAAGGAAAAAGTCGGATCATGCGGTTAAGGGTGTCAGGTAATTTCAGTGGGAAACTGTCTCTCTGGTTATCACATTTGGATTTTATATTACGCATTCATATTGACTCATAAAGAGTACAATAGTAATTATAAGTGCCATATTTAGTGCGGCGTGCTTTTTCTGATAAGCCTGTCGCCGACTGTATCCTTCAGGAATCAAGGTTGAATCATGGCAAAAATCCAGGCCCGCAATGTGGATGATGCGCTCTATGAGCGCATCGAGCAGTCAGCAATGAAAAATGAGCGCTCGGTTGAAGGGGAAATCCGGACGGCCCTGCGGGCGTATTATCATCCTTCTGACAAGGAAAGACCTGTTCTTACCGAGCGGGAACAGTGGCAGCTTGAGACGGGGCAGCGGCTGAAGTGGCTGTTTGATCGGCTGATGGCCGACAACTTTTTCCGGGAGTATGCCGGAGCCAGACCGCTGGCTACCTTTGACCTGGTCCGGTTCGGCAGGCAGCTGAATACCTCTCCGGGGGTTCTGATGGACATCATGGAGGGGCGTGAGGAGCTGACTTTCTCGCTGGCCGATGCGATTGCCCTGAACTTTGATGCTTCGGCCGACTGGCTACTGGGCGAAAGCGGGCAACCCTTTCCGTTTGTCAGCATGGGCACAATGGGGTACAGAGAGTTTTTCCTTCCGGCAGACAGCCAGAGCGACTACACGTTTGAATTTCTGAGAATAGCCGGCGGCAGGCACGATGGCACCCTGATCATATTGCGCCAGGATGTGCAGACGAAACGGATCACGCCGGGCGTCATCACGCAAAGTTTTTACCTGCGCCGTGGCATGGGGAACGGCGGATACGGCAACCTCAAAAGATTCCTGCTGTTTCTCAAAACAGAAGGTGCGCGGCTTTCCATTAACACCTATGACTGGAAGCCGGAACATCCGGACTTTGATTTCTGGACGCTCATCGGCCAGCATCACTACGTCTATTTTCAGGACTCGCCTCGCCGTTCATCCGCCCGCTGGCTGCAGCAGGTGCTTAACGGAGAAGATCCGAATGACTGGTTCAGCGACGGATGGACATCTGTTCTCAGGGAAATCGGCGAAACACCCTTCGGCGATAGCAGCAAGGGTGCCGCTGGAGTGGCTTCTGAACAGACGCGGCCTGCATGAGACAATCCCTCTGTGGGGGATTCTGCCTTGCGCTGACGTATCATCGCCCTGCCTGCAGCCCCTGGCCGCGCA
>Ga0153962_1000070_pt1 | contig 17353 bp, 12 predicted proteins | sample TSFL046MetaG_FD_106657 | JGI IMG/M metagenome (GOLD analysis project Ga0153962, IMG submission 106657) | Attine ant fungus gardens microbial communities from Florida, USA - TSFL046 MetaG | ecosystem: Host-associated > Fungi > Mycelium > Unclassified | place: USA: Florida, Withalacochee...
ATTTAAAAAAAAAAAAAAAAATTAAGGCACTCTTGGACAGTGGTGCTGATGGGGATCAAAAGGTTTGATCACAAAACAAAGGTGAAAGCAAGGTCAGAGAGGTATAATCTCCAAACTGCTTTACAATTGTGCACTAAACAAGTAGGTACTAGGGAGATAAATCAAATAATAGAGAGCTTACTGAAGGTGAATGTCCAAGGAATAACCAAAACATATTAAATAGAAACCTAAGAAGAAGAACTGTTTTTAGTATCCACTCGAGCAAACCCTCACTGTAATAGGATCCCTAAGGCACACGTTCATCTCATACCATGACACTACTACTCTTACCTAGTCTAGTAGCCTGGCTCACCGTTGATATAGCAGTACTACCTAGAACTCCCATGCCATTGTGCAGGCTCTACTTTAGCTGACTGTACAACTAGAAGCCTACTCCAAAAACACATAGCAAGTAGTTAGCTCCTAGTGTAAGCAAATGCCCAGGTCCGTTGAGCTTGAGTCTCCCTTCAAGGGAAGTTTTATAGAGTTTTCATAAAGCAGACACAAAAGAAATCCTCAAATCACTCAAATAGCCTTTTAGCTTTAGAGCAACAGAGAGAGAGACAATGGAGAAAAGAGTATTTTTTGTCCCTTCTGTGCCCTAGAGTATTTTATTAGGATTACAAAGCAATGATACAACAAAAGAAAAGAAACAAAGAAAACTTCCAAATTCCCAAAGATAGTAAGAGGGAAATGGTGAGACAGCACCTCTTCTGATCACTTGGCTACCACTCTCCACTTCTCTAATCCTACTCCTAGGGATCTTCTCTAAACAATAGACAGCTCTCGAGCCTTTTGATGGGCTGTAGAGAGAGGCAGTGATCTCGAGTCATCTTGCTCTCGAGCATATTATCTTTATCAAACACCTCTTCTTTCATCTCTCTATCTGACCTCTCTTCCTGACCTCTCTAGTCCTTCTACTACTTCTCTATACTTTATCACATCTTTGAGCCTCAGTCTTCTTCTATTAGGTTTGCAATGTAGTCCTCAAGTGTCAGTGTCTAAGGTCCGATGACCGGAATTAAGCCAACTGTCTCTTTGTTCAGAGTTTGACAAAGAGAACTCGATGGGGTTCTCGCTTAATTCTCTACTACTTATACATTTTACTACTGTGGCTATGCGCCTGTTCTCCCACAGTCCTCATGTTACTCTAGTCATGTGACACCTTGTGACTGTGACTTGTGATGTGACCATTGTGACATTGTGACAAAGTCACATAATACTTTCCCACACTCCATCTTGTAGTTATAAATAAGAAAAGAAAAGAAAAGAAATATAAATAATGACTTAGCCAATTTGCCAAGTCATGACATCAAGAGGACTCGTCTTGCTAGTTCTTGCTATAATTAGCCATCAGCAATGATGGCCCTGCTCTGATGGTAACCTAGACGTTATAAATAAGTAACTGCTGCTGAGATATGACATTATTCTGTTAGAGAATATCTTCTAAGGTCTTTTCTGCTCTTGAGAGCACCATAGAGAGAAGTTCTGTTATAGATCTATTATGAAATTCTCTGGACAATCTCTATGAGGTTTCTGTAGTGGTGGTCACAGCCACTACTCTGCTACTCAAGTGGTATGCTTGAGTCCACAACTGGGTATCTAATAGTTTTTCTAGGGGGCTGAACTCGTCTCTCGAGCTGGTTATTCTTATTATTATGGTGAAAAATGTTACTTTTATTGCCTAAACAGCTGTCTGGCATGACAGTGCCACAGGGATATTTATGGACAAGAAGATGGCAGCTAGGCATGGGTCTAAGCTGCAAAAGTTAGAAAGACCAATAATGGTCAGAAATGTGGATGGGACAAATAACAGTGGAAGAGCGATCATTTACCAGATAGAGGTGAACGTTTATTACAAAGGTCATATAAAAAGGATAAGGATGGATGTATATGTTCTAAGAAAGACAAAAATAATCTTGGGAATGCCATAGCTGGTAGCATATAACCCTGAGATAAATTGGGAAACTAGAGAGGTCAAAATGACGAGATGTCCATTCCTGTGTAGTAGAGCAAAGATAAAAGAGAAAGAAAGGAAGAAAAAGGAAAAAAGAGTAGTAACTCTAGAGAAAAAGAAAATCATCAGATGGGCAATAGACAATAAAGAGGACTGGGGAAAAGAGGAAGAAATTGAGAAAGACCACAAAAAAATCAAAGAGATGGTTCCAAAGAGATTCTTGAAGTGGAAGAAAGTATTTGGGAAAGTAAAATTGGAGAGGATGCCAACAAGAAAAGTTTGGAATCATGCTATAGATCTCAAAGAAACGTTCAAACCACAGAAAGAAAGAATTTATTCTTTGTCTAAAAATGAGAGAGAGGAAGTTTAGAGCTTTGTGGAGGATCAACTGAGAAAGGGGTACATTAGACCACTGAAATCCCCTTAAATATCACTAGTTTTCTTTGTAGGCAAAAAGAATGGCAGTAAGAGGACAGTGATAGACTACTGCAATCTAAACAACCAGACAATGAAAAATAACTACCTACTCCCATTAATCACAGAACTAATCAACAACATAGGAAGCAAGAAAGTATTCACTAAAATGGATCTAAGATAGGGGTTCAATAATATAAGAATAAAGGAAGGAAATGAGTGAAAAGGGACATTTACAATGCACATCAGTTCCTTTGAGCTAATGGTCATGTTCTTCAGAATGATAAACTTGTCAGCAATATTCCAGGCAATGATGAATAAGATTCTAAGAGACCTAATAAATAAAGAAAAAGTAGCGATGTTTGTAGATGACATATTAGTAGAAACAGAGACTAAGGAGGGACACAACAAGATTGTAAAGGAAATATTAAAGAGATTGGAGAAAAACAACTTATATGTCAAACCAGAGAAATGCATGTGAAAGACAAGAAAGATAAGATTCCTAGGAGTAGTTATTGGGCCCAATAGAATAGAAATAGAGGCAGAAAAGGTAGATAGAGTACTTAGTTGGCCAGAACCCAAAAATATAAAAGATGTTAGGAAATTCTTAGGTCTTGCAAATTATTATAGGAGATTTATTAAAGATTTTGCTTGAGTAACAAGACCAATGAACGTGTTAATGAGGAAGGATGAGAGATGGTGGTGGGGAATGGAACAGCAAAAAGCATTTGACAAGTTAAAACAGGTCTTTATGACAAAACCAGTGCTGGCAACACCAGACTTAGACAAAGAGTTCAGGGTAGAAGCCAATACTTCAAACTATGCCATTGGGGGAGTACTATCAATGAAGTGCTCAGACAAAAAATGGAGACCAATTGCTTTTATTTCCAAATCTCTTAGTGATACTAAGAGAAATTATAAAATATATGACAAGGAAATGTTAGTAGTTATCAGGTGTTTAGAAGCATGGAGACACTTTCTGGAAGAAGCAATAGAAAAGTTCGAGATCTAGACAAATCATAAGAATCTTGAATATTTTATGAAGGCACAAAAATTGAATTAAAAACAAGCAAGATGGGCATTATACCTGTCTAGATTTAGTTTTACGCTAAAGTACATTCCAGGAAGTAAGATAGGGAAAGCAGACAGTTTGAGCAAGAGACCAGACTAGAAAGTAGGTATAGAAAAAAACAATAAGAATAAAATACTGGTAAAACTAGAGTGGTTAGAAGTAAGGAGAATAGAAGCAGTGGAAATAATAGTAGACAGGATAGATCTACTAGAAGAAGTAAGAAAGTCAAAAGTGAAAAATAATAAAGTAGTAAAAGCAGTAGAGGAAATGAAACAAGCAGAAGTGAAAATGCTAAGAGATGAAGAATGAAGGAAAGTTGACAGTGTAATATACAAAGAAGAAAAAGTGTATGTACCAAAAGACGGAAAGCTAAGAGCAGAAATTATCCAGTTATATCATGATATGCCAGTAGGAGATCATAAAGGACAGTGGAAGATAGTAGAATTGCTTACTAGGAATTTCTAGTGGCCAGGAATGACCAAAGAAGTAAAGCAGTATGTGGAAGGGTGTGATGCTTGCTAACACAATAAAAATTGCATAGAACAACCAGTAGGCAAGTTGATGCCCAACTCAATATCCAAAAAACCTTGAACACATATATTGGCAGACTTTATCATGAAGCTTTATCATGAAGCTGCTTTTAGCTTAGGGATATGACTCAATCTTGGTAGTAGTTAATAGGTTAATAAAAATAGTTTATTTTATACCTACCACAGAGAAAACATTAGTGGAAGGACTAGCTAGGTTGTTTAGAGATAATGTATAGAAGTTACATGGTCTACCTGAGAGCATCATCTCAGATCGGGGACCACAATTTGTGGCAGGGTTAATATGGGAGTTGAATGGGATGTTGGGAATTAAAAGTAAATTGTCAATGGTGTTCTACCCTTAGACAGATGGACAAACAGAGAGGGTAAATCAGGAGTTGGAACAGTACTTAAGAATGTTCATCAATCATAGACAAGAGCAATGGCCAGAATGGTTAGGGATGGCAGAGTTTGTATATAATAACAAAATGCACTCTAGTACTCAGACATTGCTGTTCAAAGCAATTATAGACAAGATCCCAGGATGGGGTTCAAAGGTAGAAAGAAGGAGAAATACCAAGGGGTGAAAAAGTTCATTGAGAAAATGAAGGAAATCCAGGAGAAAGCAAAGACAGCACTAGGGAAAGTGCAAGAAGAAATAAAGAAGTATGCAGATAGAAAGAGAGGGGAAGTCGATGACTATAAAGTAGGAGACTTAGTAATGCTAAGCACTAAGGATCTGAAGTACCAAATAGTTGGAAAAAGGATGGAGAAATTGACAGAGAGGTTTGTGGGTCCTTACAAAGTCAAGAAAATTGTATCATCAAACACAGTAGAATTGGAACTACCTAGTACAGTAAAGATACATCTGGTAGTAAATGTTAGTAGGATATGTAAATACATAGGACAGGTAAAAGGGCAAAAGAAGGAGCAACCAGCTCCAGTAATAATTGAAGAGAAAGAAGAGTGGGAGGTAGAGAAGATTCTGAATAAGTGACAGGTTAAAGGGAAAGATAAATACTTGGTGCACTGGAAAGGATTTATGGTAGAATCAGATATATAGGAAAGAAGAGAGAATTTGAAGAATGCACAAGAAGCAATCAAAGAATTTGAGAAAGAATATCAGCAAGACATAAGAGATATAGCAAAATAGGAACATGAGAATGGAATATTCAAGAGGGGAGAATTACCAGGAAGATTTATGGCAAGAAAGCTATTCAGATGGTCAGACAAGAGATATAACCAAGAGTATTGGAAAAGATTGGAGAGAAACTAGAGACAGTAGAAAGAAAAACAATTAGAGAGAAGAAAAATGAAAATAATCACAGAAGAAGAAGAAATCAAGAAAGAAAAATCAGGAGTTAGAGAGTGGACAAAAGAAGATGATGACAAGATGGGTAATATGGTTGATCCATACTATGAGTTATAGGAAAAATTCCTTGGGACAAGGAAACTTAAGAGAGGAGTGGTATCATGACTTGGCAAAAATGGCTAAGTCAATATTTATATTTCTTTTCTTTTTCTTATATTTTCTTTTATTTTCCAATTATTATTTTTCTTTTCATTTTCATTTTATTTATTTTCTTATCAATGAATACGCGAGAGAAAAGTAACTCATAGGAAAGCATGGGATAAAAGGGAAGGGTTAGGGTTACTCTTTATGTATAAATAGTATATAGAATTTAATGGGAACTCTATTAAGTTCTTTTTGTTAATTGCTAAACAAAGAGCAGTTGGCTTAATTCTGGCTTGGAGTTTAGCTTTCTTACACTTTTCTCCTCTTTGCTCTCTTATACCTCTCTATTCTCTCTATATCTTGACTGAAAGCTAGGCCCTAGGTATAAAGGAGACAGTACTCTATAACTGTGGTGTAGAGCTTGGAGTATATGACTAAGCTCAGGTCTTCTCTCCCAGAAGAACTCTTTTTGTTATGAGAGCCCCAAAAAAGAAATAGTTTCCTGCATATTTGAACACTTAATCCAAAACCTTAAGTCATACAATGGGGTCAAGATATAAATAGCATAGGAACTTAGGTAATCAGATCACATGACAAGGTCAGGTGATCATAGAACATTCTGGAAGAACATGTGATCATAGACTAGTAGTAGTACAGCCACTGTAAAATAGTATAAGTAGTAGCTTGAACATCTATCTAGGATAATCACTAAGAACTATTACAGTCCTTCGATAACACTTTTCTTGAGTGGTGTTGTGATAGTATACCTATAAAGTCTTCTATTGTAAACCTGGTGCTAGGGGTCCATTGTGATTCATATACATATAGGATTGACAACTACTCATTAAGAGAGAGATCTAGAGTAGGGGTCTTTTTCTTAGGAGCAATAGTATACCTTTTTTCTTAGAGTAGCTGTAAGTGAACAGTAAGACAAATAGATCCTGTTGAAGAAGAACATCAGGCTAGGAGAGCTGAGGAGCAAGCACAGCAAAATCTCCCAAATATTACTCCAGCTCCTATTTTGAATAGAGGAAGACAAAGACAGGTAGAAATCAATCAAATAATAGAGAAATAGAGGAATGAGGATACAGATGCTCTTGATTATGAAGGGCAGCAGAATAGGGGAGATAATGGTGATCTAGATGTGGATAGAAATATGCAGGAAAATATTCTGAGAGTTGTGAGTAACATATTTCACTCATTATTAGTAAATGAATATTGATCAAGTTTAATAGGATGCTGAGGAAGGAAATGTTCAAGAGTTAGATGTACAAGATGATGTGATTCAGGTATGATAATTTTTGAATACCAAAACTCTATATTGTTAACAATTGAACTAGATTCAAGATGCTATTGTTCTAGATGATATTCCATCATCTGTTTTTTAGCCTATACCTTATCCACTAGCTGGACAGCCATTTTTAGAGAATAGTATTCACTATCTCAACTTGGGCATGTTGATTGTTATCTGTCCTCACTGTCATGCTCTTTACTTTGACTATAAGAAGCTGAGATCCTCATTGGTCAATCTTCCCAGTTTTGGCATGTGCTGTTTGCAAAGACAGATTCAACTATCTCCTCTTCAACTACTCACTGGAATTCTTCATAACTACTTGACTAGAAATGATTATTCCTCAAGAGAATTTTGCAATAATATCTGGCAGTATAATGCAGCATTTGCTATGACTTCAGTAGGAGTCAAAATTGACAACTCAGTTACTAGGCAGTCTGGCTCTTACTGTTTCAAAATTCAGGGAGAACTTCATTATCTCACTAGTGCTCTTCTTCTTCATAGTGATCAAACTTCAATATATGCACAAATCTATATCCTTGATATAGCAGAGCAGCTCAATGTTAGGAGAGCCAACAACAATAACCTAGATCTTGTAGTAATAGACAATCTTCAGACAATGCTTCTAGACAGTCATCCATATATTAGTTGATATCATCATGTCTATGAGCTTATCAAGGAAAAACCAGTAAATGAACAACAAGAGGTCAAAATTAGATTACATGTCAATTTACAGTAGGATCAAAGAACTCACAATTTGCCTACTGATGAAGAAATTACAGTCATTATTCCAGAGGAAGGGGTGCATCATGCAATGGATAATAGAGGTGTGGTATTATGGGCAAGAGAAGGATGACTTGAACAGATTAGCTAGAATAGTCCTTCATATACTGCTCTTTATTATGTTCTGTTATTTCTAAAGGGGGAGAATAGGTGACATCCAAGAATCCTAATCTATAGAGCTCAACTTAGAGAACAAGGGGAGAATGCAAGACAAAGAAATAGAGAGAAATGAGCTCACTCACAGATAGTTTCTGATAGATGCTACTATACCTATTGTCTTCATATCAGAGATAGTCCTCAGCTACCTCTCTTCTATGGTGGAAAGCTGTTTTAGCAGTTTGTTATTGATGCATGGGCAAATTGTGAGCAGAGGAGACTTAACTGGCTAGAACATATCAATATACTCTTAGATCTGAGCTCTACCAGAGACTACAGGATACTGCTATGCATAATAGGCATAATGGAGAAGATATTAGGTTTTGGGGCACAAACTCATTCTTCCCTCTTCTTATGTGGGAAGTCCTAGGTTTATAACCCAGCTGTTCCAGGATGCTATGGCCATTTGCAGATACTTTCACAAACCAGATCTCTTTCTTACCATGACTGCTAATCCCAAGTGGCCAGAAATCATCCATAGTCTCTTCCCTGGTCAAACAGCTACTAATCATCCTGACATTGTATCATGGGTCTTTGAGCAGAAGAAAAAAGCACCTCTCAAGCTCATTGATAATAGCTTCTTTGGCATTACTATTACTCATATTCATACTATTAAGTTCCAGAAAAGAGGTCTTCCACATATTCACTTGCTTATCTTTCTACACTCTTAAGATTGCATTTGAGACTCTCATTATATAAATTCTATGATCTCAGAACAACTACCTAATCCTCAATTACAGCCACTTCTCTATGCAAAAGTCACCAAATATATGCTACATGGTCCATGTGATGTTGACAATCCCCAAGCCAAGTATATAGTCAATGAATAATATAGTAAATGCTTTCCCAAGAAGTATAGATTGGACTGAGAACAGTTATCCACTCTATGCTAGGCCTGACAATGGCTTAGTCTTTGAATACAATGGGGCCAGATTCACCAATCAATATGTAGTCCCTTACTGTCCTTAACTTCTTCTTCTCTTTGATTGTCATATCAATGTTGAGATCTCTGCTGGATTAGGAACTGTCAAGTATCTGAGCAAGTATATCTACAAGGGTCCTGATAGAGCAACTGTGGAGATTAGTAGTGGGATGTAATCAAGGCTCATTTGTATAGTTGGTTTATTGGTCCAACAGAAGCTTGCTAGAAGATCTTTGAATTCAATATGCATAGAGAGTTACTAGTAGTCCAATATCTTCCTATCTATCTTCCTAATGAACACTATGTCAACTTCCATGCACACTAGACTATCAATGAAGTGTTAGCTAGACAAAATATAGAGAAGACTCAACTTACTACTTAGTTTGACTACAACTTTGCACATCTACTGGCAGTTTTCTTAACACTATACCTAGAATGCTAAAAACAAGTTATGACATCCAAGATAATGGACCAAGGTAATTGGGAGAATGTACTTTGTATCACTATCAAAGAGAGAGCAGTTTTTCTTATGACTTCTTTTGACTATATTTGAAAGTGGAAAAAGTTAGGAACATCTGAGGACCTAGAATGGCCATGTGTTTGCTATATTCAAGGAGACATATATAGCAAGGAGATTACTAAAGAATGATCATGAGTAGAGGATTTACTTAAAGAAAGCAATTGCAATGTAGCCTGGAATGGCATGTCGTTAGTTGTTGACAGTTGTTATGACTTGGCAAAACAGCTAAGTCACTTTCTATTTTCATTTTCTATTTTCATTTCTTTTATTTAGTTGAATTACTACTATAAAGGTGAAGCATGGGAAAGGAGTCACGTCATGGTCACAAAGTCACAAAGGTGTGACATCAGTCACAGAATGGTCATGGTCACAAACATGTGATAGGGTAGTCACATGATGGGCAACATGAGGACTGTGGGAGGTAAAGTGCATAACCATGATAGTATAGTGTAGAAAATCAAATGGGAACTCTATTGAGTTCTCTTTGTCAACTCTGACTTGGAGTAGACTTAAGTCATTGCAGCTAGAGTCTTACAACAGTTATTTTACTAACTAATGAAGTGGCTGAGCCTTATCTTCTCTAGGATCAATTTAAGACTAGACTATGTGATAATATCAAGCACAAACTATGTCATATGAACCACTACCAAGCTGACCAGGAGATACCAGAAAATGATGTTTATGATTATGGCCTTTGGGATCTCAATAGGATACTGATAGGAATGAGAAGAAGTCTTGCTAATTTTCCACTAATGCCTCTTCCACAACAACAGTGGGCTCATAGAATACCTAATTCTCTCTTACAGGCTAAGCAGTATAATGTAAATGAAATGGCTACTTTGGTGGATAAGCAAAGGGAAATCTTCAATCCTGACCAAGCTGCTGCTTTTAATGCTATTTTGGAGTCTATCACCAATAATCAGGGTTATTTTTTCTTTATTTATGCTGCTGGTAGTTGTGGAAAGACATTTTTATGTAATACTATTGCTACTAAGGTTAGAAGGAGAGGTCAAATAGCACTATGTGTGGCATCTTTTAGGATTGCTGCTCTTTTGTTAAATAAAGAAAGAACATCTCATTCATGCTTCAAAATTTCTCTTTCTATCCATGAAAACTTTGTGACTGGACTCAAATGTAATAGTTATATGTTTCCAGTTCTCCAACAAACCAGGGTTATTATTTGGGATGAAGTTCCTATGTAGCATAAGTATGATATTGATGCTATTGATCAATGTCTCAGAGACTTACTTGAAGTAAGTAATCACTTGTACTTGATAGCTCTTGAATTAACATATTATCTAGAATGATCATCCATTTGGTGGAATTACAATAGTATTTGGAGGGAATTTTTATCAGAATTTGTCTGTGATACCCAAAGGAATACGTCAATAAGTGACAGCAGTATTTCTTTGCAGAGAAAACTTATGGGAACATATCAAGTTCTTGCATCTCAGACAAAATATGTACTTAGGTTACTCTGAAGCTGATAATTAATATACTCAGTGGTTGCTGGAGATTGGTACTGGATCAACTATGGATAACAATAAGATGATTCAAGTTTCTCAGTCTATGGTTTGTACTAATCTCAATGCTCTTATTAATAGGATCTATCTAGGAATTGGCAACCCAAGAACTCAAGATGACCAGTACTTCTTAGATTGCATTATTCTCTGTCCTAGAAATGATGAGGTGCATAATATCAATGAGGCCATTCTTCAATAGTTCAACCCAAATGCAGAGGTCCATATGCTAAGAAGTATGGACTCTGTATCTGAAGAAGATGGAATGCACCATGCCTATCCTACAGAGCTCCTTCAATAACTCAATGCTAGTAGATTGTCTTCTGCTTTACTCTGTCTCAAGGTTGGCTCTCCAGTTATTTTATTGAGGAACTTGGATCCAGGAGAAGGACTTTATAACAGGACAAGAATGGTGGTATTGAATGTGAGAAGAAAGGTGCTCCAGTGCAGGATTATTAGCAAGAACAGGAGATTTAGAGGCAAGGTAGTGTTGATTCCAAGGATCAGGTTATCACCTAATACAGAGACATTGCCTGTGCCACTTAAGAGACTTCAATTCCCAGTTAGGCTGGCCTTTGCTATGACTATCAATAGGTCTCAAGGACAGTCAGTGGAGCATATGGGGATTAATTTACAAACATCAGTGTTCTCTCATGGACAACTTTATGTGGCCTTTTCAAGGTATACTTCACCTTTGAACATTTCAGTACTTCTTCTAGAGCAGAGCCAAGAGAGCAGAAGGACACTCAATATAGTATATAAAGAGGTATTCAATAGTATTAGATTATAGAACAGTGCAACCAAGAATATTGGGGAAGATTGAAGAGAAATTGGAGACAGTGGAAAGGGAGACAATCAGGAGGAAAAAAAATAGAAACAATTGTAAAGGAAGAAGAAACCGAGAAAGAAATTCAGGAGTTAGAGAATAGACAGAAGATGATAATAACGAGATGGACAACATAGTTGACTCATACTATGAGTTGTAGGAAAATTCCTTGGGATAAGGAAACTTAAGAGGGGGTAGTGTTATGACTTGGCAAAACGGCTAAGTCAATATTTATATTTCTTTTCTTTTTCTTTTATTTTCTGATTATTATTTTTCTTTTACATTTTCTTTTCTTTATTTTCTTATCGATGGATGTGCGAGAGGAAAGTAACTCATAGGGAAGCACAGGATAAAAGGAAGAGTTAGGGTTACTCTTCATGTATAAATAGTGTACAAAATCTAATGGGAACTCTATCAAGTTCTCTTTGTCAAACGCTGAACAAAGAGCAGTTGGCTTAATTCCGGCATGGAGTTTGGCTCTCTGACAATAGACTGACTATAACATAAACTTAATAATATAGTATTACAGAAAGTAGACTAACTTTAACCTCATAGACTATTGTTGGAAGAGAGCATAGTAGACTGACTTCAACACAAAATTCAAAATGCAGAATTAGTAGAGGGATCAAACCAGACCAAAGGCCTAAATGAAAACTTTGTCTGACTAATGTGTGCTGACTAATTCTTAAGTAATATACTGCTAAGTCTAGGGGTCATGCTAGGGCATGACACTAGATTAGATTTAGAGAAGGCTTTGATGACTCATGGTTAAGATACTAGTACAATGTCATTAAAGAAATAAATTCTCTTGATGATTTTCTCTACTTGGTTGGATGTGATAGGGAATATAACACTATTAAAGTAGTATGGTATACCTAAAATCTTGAGATATGATTTGGATTGTATCATAAATGGCTACTTACTTATTTGTGATTATGGATTCTAGAGCTCAAAGGGTCTTAGAAGCAAAGTTTAGATAGTGACAAAAGATGTTATTAAGTCTGAGGTCTAACCCTCAGACAAGAAGTCCTTATATACAGGAAAGTGATGGTCTGTGCACTAGGACAGACCATCACATGCTACTACCTATTGTTCTACATATTGTAAGACTCTAGCCATGATGACTTAAGTCTACTCCAAGTCAGAGTTGACAAGGAAAACTCAATAGTTCCTATTTGATTTTCTACACTATATATACAACTACTATCATGGCTATGCACTTTACCTCCCACAGTCCTTATGTTGCCCATCATGTGATTACCCTGTCATGTGTTTGTGACCTGTGATGTGACTGTTCTATGACCAATGTCACACCTTTTTGTGAATTTGTGACTGTGATGTGACTCCTTTCCCATACTTCACCTTTATAGTAGTGATTCAACTAAATAAAAGAAATGAAAATAGAAAATGAAAATAGAAAATGACTTAGCCGTTTTGCCAAGTTATGACACATATGGTAGTGCCTTTATGCTCTAAAATGCAATAACTTAACCATATGGAGGCTGTTCTTTGTTCTAATTAAAGGCAGATGACTATCTATGAATAATTAATTAATATCCACGTACAAATATTGAGAACTTTATATCTCCACTAATATTAATTGCCTTAAAGTTGTTCTAGGCTCATTCTAAGAGTTATAAAGAAGGCTTCTGCTAAGCCTAGAATTGAAGCATTGATCGTGGTAGTTTTCAAGATATTAGCAATTTAATAAATGGTAATATAGTGGTTATCTGTTGATTTGCTTAATATCTTGGCCAATACTGATTGTCTCTGGATATGACTAGCATCAATCAAAAAGTCTTTCTGAGGGCTTTCTGTAGCCATTGAGACTGTGAAAATCATCAAAGAATTGATGGAGATATGGCCAAATAAAGTTTGTGACAGATTAAAGTAGACATGAGGATAGTACTTCATTTGTGTTAATGTTCTCAAGTTTGTTGACATATTTTTCAATGATTTTCAAATCTAATGGATAAGCTGCTTTGTTTGCAGTAACAATAATTCCTTTGTTGTCTAATCTAATAAAATCTTGTCACAAACTTTATTTGGCCATATCTCCATCAATTCTTTGATGATTCTCATAGTCTCAACAGCTACAGAAAGCCCTCAAAAAGACCTTTTGATTAATGCTAGTCATGTCTTGAGGTAATTAGTATTGGCCAAGATATCAGGCAGATCAACAGGTAACTACTATAGTACTATTTATTAAATCACTGATATCTTGGAAACTACTGTGATTGATGCCTTGGTTCTAGGCTCAGCAGAAGCCTTCTTTGTAATGCTCAGAATAAGCCTAGAACAATTTTGAGGCAATTAAATTAGTAGAGATATAAAGTCCTCAAAACTTGCACATAGATATTAATTAATTATCCATAGATAGTCATTTGCCTTTAATTAGAACAAAGAACAACCTCCATATGGTTAAGTTATTACTTTTTTGAGTACAAAGGTACTACCATATGTAGAATAATAGGTAGTAGCATATGATGGTTTGTTCTAGTGCACAAACTATTACTTTTCTGTATATAAGGACTTCCTGTCTAAGGATTAGACCTCAAACTTAATAACATTTTTTGTCACTATCTAAACTTTGCTTCTAAGCCCCTTTGTGTAAGGCTCTAGCTATGACAACTTAAACCTACTCCATGTAGTAACTTAGCCTGAATTATTCTCCAAGTCTGAGTTGATAAGGAGAACTCGATGGAGTTCCTGTTATTTCTTGTATACTACTTATACAACTGCTACATGGTCTGTGCACTACTTTCCTGTACTCATCATGTGACCCATCATGTGATGTGATATTGTGACTTCTTGTCATGTGACTATATGACACTTTCCTACACTCCTTCCTATGTAGTAAGTCCAAAAGAAAAAGAAAAGAAAAGAAAATATAAATAATAACTTAGCCATTTTGCTAAGTCATAACACTTCAAGTCTAAGTTAACAAGGAAAACTCAATAGAGTTCCCATTAGATTTTGTATACTATTTATACATGAATAGTAACCCTAACCTATAGCTAGTGTCTCGTGCTTCCTTATGAGTCACTTTCCTCTTACATATCCATCGATAAGAAAATAAAATAAAAGAAAATAGAAAATAAAAATAAATATTGACTTAGCTATTTTGCCAAGTCATAACACTTTGAGCTGTAGCATCTATAATCACAAATAAGTAAGTGACCATTTGTGATAAATCTACTATAATTTCTGACCAATTTGAGTAGTCTATTAATATTGAAAATGTGTTTGTCTGCTTTTGAAGCAACTAAATAAATATTGTTTTCACTCATAGAGATGATAACTTGTTTCCTGGAGGGGCCTTTAGTAGTCATATTAATCTTGGGACATATCTTTTGATTGGAATTGTGCACAACATTGTGTATTTTGATAATTTTCTTTGCTAACAATTTAGAAAAAGCCTCTTTGATCTTTAGGATATCTTTGGTATTTCCTTTGGTGGCTTGTATAAACAACTTGTCATGACTTGGCAAAACAACTAAGTTATTTTCTATTTTTCTTTTTGTTTTGTTTTGTTTTATTTAGTTAGATCATTACTAAGGTAGAGCATGGGAAAGCATCACATAACAGTTACATAGTCATATCACACAAGGTCACAGTCACAGTCACAACATGTGATAAGGTAGACACATGACAGGAATAACATAAGGACCATGGGAGGATATTGCACAGCCACTGTAGTAAAATGTATAAGTAGTATACAGAATCAAATGAGAACTCTATTGAGTTCTCCTTATCAACTCTGACTTGGAGTGGGCTTAAGTCATTGCAGCTAGAGTCTTATACAACTTGATGTTCCTATGATGTTTAGATTTGGCTAAGACACTTGTACGGTTAGGGGGTTAGGTTAGGGAGTTAGGGGGTTAGGTAAAATAGGAGGAAAGATCCTAGAAATGCTTGCTAGGTTGATTTTACCTATCTCCCCTGTAAAGGAGGTGTTTTTCTTGTTGAGTTGTGAGGTGACACATTGTTGAAAAGTCCTTGAATTATTGTCAGCTGTGAGTTTATCCCATCCAGAGTAGTAGATTGAGGAGATAAGCTCCTATGCTGCAAAACTGAATTCTGAGATTTGAGGGATATCTTGACTATTTTTTTTTTCACCTAGGGGCCTTTGTTTGATGAATGTAGCAATCCTTTGGAGAGAGCATGCAATGTTCTTAGTGTCGCCTGCTAGGAATTCATCTATACCAAATAGAGAGATCAGGTTGAAATTTCTGTCCCATAGTTGTGGGTCTGCAGGTTAATTTTCCTGGTATGGAATGGCTGAAGGTTCTAGATCTGGGGGAGAAACTGAGTAGTTGGTGCCATTGACATGAGATAAAGGGTTGGGCCTCATTGTGAGCGAGTGTCCTCATTGTGGCCTTGAGGTGCGTTGAATTGGTAAGAGGTTATTGGGACCTCTTTGTCGACCAGTTTCCACTAGTGGACTGGGTCTCCATTTGTTCAGCATAGTCCATAGATGACGCTTCGGATGAGGAATGTGCAGACGGAGACCTATATTTGTTATTGCTAGGATACAAGGGGCGTCCCCGGGGCTGTTGTTCTTCAATGTTCATTGACTCGTTGGTTGAGTTAGGGGTTATAGTATTGTATGAGGTTTGAGGAGGGGAAAGTTATATGCATTCGCTAATTCTCTACTGGGCGCTACCATTTGAGATGGTGGTAAGAGAGAAAGAAGCGATCTAAATGGACCCTTAGCTGTCATCTTGTTGAGCGCAATAAAACAGAGCCATTACAAATGTTGGAGGCTAAGAAAAGAGGAGACGTACAGCCTTGGACGTTGACTCTGATGTTGACAGAGTTGGCAGCACAAATATGGATTCGAGGTCACCTGTACTGAAATGCAAACTAGGATGAAGAGTCAGGTCCTCTTAGGTTTGTTGTACGTCCGAAGTCCTATTGCCTGAGTAGAATGCTTCCTTACTCTTAATTGCAGTAGTTTCTGCACCGCCGTCATATAATACGGACTCGAGCACCGTGTGAAAATTGTTAAACAATCATCATAGGCAAAGCGCCGACTATGTCATAGACCCACCCATCTTTGTACACCTCATTCCAAGATGATGTGGGCTAGCACACAAAAGCTTCTATTATGTATCCATACTGCTGCCTCCCTCGTCTCACCCGGACGTTCAAAGAAACCAAAAATATACTCTCTTCCAGCTGAGTTAATTTGCGAAATTTTTATCCACTTGGGCGCGCAAGGGTTGCGTTCTGTCAAACTGGTATGCTCCCACACGTATATTCACTATATGTACACTTCTGACGGACGCTAGACATGTAGATTGTTCTATGAAGCCACAAAATCACGTCAATTCTGGCAACAGGTCCTCTGTTCCACTGGGCCATGTCGGCACAACTATTCCAAGAAACTCTCTACTTGCACACTTCAGGAAATGGAGCACTGGGCCACACAAAGCCTGAATATTTACGACCGTTGGGTTTTAGATGTGCCGCTTGAATTTCGACTACGTGTTCTCGAATACTCTACAAAAGCAGAAATAATGAGAAGTGAGCTATTACCGGGTGGACGATGGTTATTGACTTGCAGTACTCAAAATCAGTACTTTCTGCATGATTTACATATGTCCTCTTCTCAGCCACAAGAACTTGCTAATCCAGGGCAATTTGATCCTGAAAATGGGACGCTGGATAGGCTCACGTCTCTTCAAATATGGGTCGACAATTCCAAGGAGAATTTTTGCTTCCGCTTTATTGTTTGGAATCGCGGAGGATCGTTAAAACGTGAGTCAGATTGGATTGGCAAATTCTAGACCAACAATTTCTTTCCAGAGGGTGATGTAACGCGAACGTTTGCCTATGAGACCAACATCATCGAGGATGAGGGGAAA
>Ga0153962_1000075_pt1 | contig 17066 bp, 24 predicted proteins | sample TSFL046MetaG_FD_106657 | JGI IMG/M metagenome (GOLD analysis project Ga0153962, IMG submission 106657) | Attine ant fungus gardens microbial communities from Florida, USA - TSFL046 MetaG | ecosystem: Host-associated > Fungi > Mycelium > Unclassified | place: USA: Florida, Withalacochee...
CTAAGGGGCATCAGCATATTCAGTTTAGCAGTCATATCTGATTTAGTTTGTGAAGTAGTAATTGGATTAATAAACGGCAGCGTCGATGTTCAAGATGGTAGTAATGAAGTAAGATTATCAGAAAATGCTTATGTCACCTCTGATGCAAATTCTTCCAGCAATTCTTCAAGGATTACATATACACTTAAGAGACTAAACCTTTCTGGATAAATAGGTCCAGTCCGTTCCACTGAAGTATCTAAGAAGGGGTTCGGCTCAACATCTAAAGGAGATCCAAGGCTTGGAGTAGGCCATTTTGATAGTTCTGACATCTCGGAACTGACACATCATCTCTTTGCTACAACTCTTGCTTTCTTCTGTAGTATATGTTCTAGGTTATCTACCAGATGTACCAATCCAGCTCGCTGTGCTGTAGAAGTTTAACAACTTCTAGTTCTAGTTTCTGGTTGTTTTTCTGCTCTAAAAAGGTTAAAAGAATTAGGTATCTTTTAGAAATAAAGTTTAGAATGCTCAAAGTGTTAACATGAAAGATAAGCAGAAAGAGTAAGAAAACCCTCAAATCTGAAACTCTCCTCGCGGTGGGCTCCAAATAAAAGAGTGCAAAAGGGAATTGCACACTGGGACAAACAAAACCATGCTATGCCAGCTCCCAATTGTGTACTAAAGGTCTGAGGGGAGATAATCAAAGATAAAGGTTTATAAATAATTAGAAAATAAGAATTATATGCAGCTCTAATAAAATATATGTTGGTGGTTGTGAAAGGATTATAAGATCTCTCTAGATCATCATCGCATAGCCTCCCTAAGGTATCAACCTTTACACACCATAACAAAAGCTTCTCTGGAAAATACAGTTAGTTGATCCTTTATGTTATGAGAGCCCCAGAGAGAAAAGAGCTTCCCATGCATTTGAACATTTGATCTCTAACATCAAGTCATACAATGGGATCAAGATATAAATAGCATGGGAACTTAGATAAGCAGGTCACATAACAAAGATCAGGTGACGGAATATTCTAGAAGAACATGTGATCATGGACTAGTAGTAGCATAGCTACTATAGGAATTTGTATAAGTAGTCGAGCAATCCAATGAAGAACTCCATTGAGTTCTTCCTGAACATCTACCTAGGGTGATCACTAAGAGCATTTACTGCCTATTGATAACATAAGAACTCAATACCCCCCAAGCACCGATCACCTCGATCCCTGCTCATACTTGTTCAATGCACAGTTGACTTAATTCTGGCGCTGTGAGCGAGTACCCCCATTACTACTTATTCTCTCATTACTCTCGCTAGTGAGCACAGTACTCACAAGCCTCTTGGATAGTGGGCCCTAGCTGTAAAGGGGACTTCTCAGTCAGGAGAGACTAAGGGAGGAGACTGAACACCAAGTCTAGGTGTTTTGTTCAAGTCCTGACCTATTAATTGGGTCTGCTAGTTATATTCTTCTCTGTATAAGCTCTGTGCTGTCGTCCATTGTAACGGGTACATGCAGGAGATCAGCAGTTACTTCTTAAAAGATTGCTTAGCTTAGGAGTTCCCTTCTTAGGGGCAATCACATACATTTTGATTAGGGCAGTAGTCAGTAAGGCAGTAAAAGTCTAAACAGGAGAAGATTGCACTCCCTGTTAGACGTAGTCTTGAGTTTGTCCTGGATCAAGAATCAAACCAAGAAACTGAGTCTGGATATGAATCATCATCTTTCCCCTCACCACCACCACCATCATCACCACCACCACTGTCCTACAATATGTCACGGCAGTAATAGCAACAACAACAACTAAGGGAAGAACCCTCCCAAGTATCTGCCCAACAACCACTACTACCAACCCGCGAGGAGCAACTCCTTGCTATGATTGCCACCCTGCAACAGCAGGTTAACACCATGCTTCTCCAACAACAGGGGAGCAGAGTAGAGGTCGCAAGGCCTCAAGTATTTAGTGGAAGAATGAAGGATGTGAGCACGTTCATCAACATAGCTTGCATATATATTAGAATGAAGATGATGGAGGAAGCAGCGACAACCCAGGTGGCCTGGGTATTGCCATATGTGCAGGGAGGAGTAGCAGAGGCATGGAAGGACAATCTAATGGACAAACTAGTGAAAGGAGAGTCAAAAGTAGAGTCAGTAGAACAGTTGTTCACAAAGATCAAGAACAACTTTGGAGAAACATTAGAAGAAGAGAGGAAGATAGAACAGTTGTGGACGATAGAGCAGGGGAGCAGGACATATGATGAATATGTCCAAGAATTCAAAAAGGTTGCTAGGGGGAGTAGCTATGAGGGATGACCCCTTATCAAAGAGTTCAAGAGAGGATTGAGTAGAGTAATAAGAAGAAAGTTGGCAGAAGCGGAAGAGCCCCTGACCACCATAGGAGAGTGGCAAGAAAGGGCAGTGATGTTGGATAGGAATCAGAGGCAGAGTAGGGCAGAAGAAAGAATATTAAAAAGGAATGCGACATGCCCAGGGGGAAATGTGCAGCCAAGGGGAAGTTTTGGAGAGGGGTTGTATGGAGGAAAAGGGGGACAAATAACCTGGCGGGCAGGAGTTCCGCAGACAGGAGAAAATAGGGGAGGAGGAGGAAACATGTTTAACAGAGAAGGATATCAAATGGATCCACAGAGAGACCCAAATGCAATGGATATAGATAGAGGAATGGGAGGAGACAGAAAATGTTATCACTGTGGGAAGTTTGACCACATGGCCAGAAATTGTTAGGATAGAGGGAAAGCGAGAGTAGTAGAGATACCGCAAGAGTTGGCAAAAGAAAATGGAGGACAGTGAGCTCTCAGCTGGCCTCCAATAATTTGTACAGTGTATTGCGCCCAGAAAAACTGGGCAATAAATTAAATTGTTCAAAAAGCACTGAGAGAACAAGAGATATGCAGCACACATTACAGCTACTAAGAGAAGTATAGATGAAAGTAGGGTTGGAAAAACTAGAGAATCATAAGGGGGTAGCAGTAAAAGCTCTACTAGATAGTGGGGCAATAGGCCTATTCATGGACATGACTTTTGCAAAAGAAAAAGGGTTCAAAATGAAGAGGATGAGAAAACCCCTAATGGTCAAAAATGTGGATAGAACAATAAATGTGGGAGGAGCAATAACGTATCAGGTCGAGTGCAATATGTTCTTCAAAGGACATGTGGAAAGAGTTAGAATGGATGTGTGTAACTTGGGGAAAACAGAGGTCATACTGGGGATGCCATAGCTGGCCACCCATAATCCAGAAATAGATTGGGAGAAGAGGGAAGTAAAAATGACACAATGTCCACCCATATGTGGAAAAAAGAAGCCAGAGGAAAAAAGAGAAGTAAAAAGAGTAAAGAAAAATGAAGACAAAGAGGTACTAAGGAAGTTGGTACCTAAGAAGTTTTGGAAATAGAGGAAGGTGTTCAGAAAAAAGGAGTCAGAAAGAATGCCAGTATGAAAAGCCTAGGATCATGCGATAGAATTAAAAGAAGGCTTCATGCTAAAGAAGGAGAAAGTGTATTTTCTATCAAGGGAAGAAAGAGAAGAAGTACAAGCATTTGTAGAAGACCAACTGAGAAAGGGATACATTCGACCATCCAAATTACCCCAGACATTACTGGTACACTTTGTAGCAAAAAAGGATGGAAAGCGAAGAATGGTGCAAGACTATCATTACATCAACCAATGAATGATAAAAAATGGATACCTCCTACCTCTCATTACGGACATATTGGACGGAGTAGGAAAGAGGAAGGTGTTTACAAAGCTGGATCTGAGGTAGGGATATAATAATGTCAGAATCAAGGAAGGAGATGAGTAAAAGACAGCATTCACAATGCACATTGGGGCCTACGAGCCCATAGTCATATATTTCGGGCTAACAAATTCCCCAGCCACCTTTCAGACAATGATGAACGACCTATTCCAAGACCTCATTAACCAAGGGGATATGGCAACCTTTATTGATAACATATTAGTAGCTACAGATACAGAGGAAGGGCATGACGAATTGGTAAACGAAGTACTTAGGAGGTTAGAAGAGAATGATTTATCCATGAAACTAGAAAAATGCAAGTGGAAGGTCAGAGAAGTGGAATTCCTGGGAGTAGTGATTGGTCCAAAAGGTATAGAGATGCAGAAAAAAAAGGTGGAGGAGATTCTCAACTAGCCAGCACCAAGAAACGTCAAGAAAGTACAAAAGTTCCTAGGCCTCGCCAACTATTATAGGAGATTCATAAAAGACTTTTCTAGAGTAGTGGCACAACTACATGTGCTAGTCAGGAAGGAGCAGAAATGAAAGTGGGAAAAGGAACAAGAGGAAGCGTTTGGAAAGCTCAAAGCAGTGTTCACTATGGAACTAGTTTTAGCAATTCCGGACATAGATAAGGAAATGAGGGTAGAGGCAGATGCCTCAGACTATACGACAGGAGGAGTGTTGTCGACAAGATGCGAGGACAGAAAGTAAAGGCCAGTAGCCTTCATCTCTAAGTCGTTAAATGCTACAGAGCATAACTACAAAATCCATGACAAAGAGATGTTGGCGGTCATTAGGTATCTCAAAGCATGGAGGCACTATTTAGAGAGAGCCAAGCTGGAATTTGAAATTTGGACGGATCATAAAAACCTTCAATACTTCATGACAAGCCAGAAGTTGAATTGAAGGCAAGTGCGATGGGCTTTGTACCTCTTGCGATTTAACTTTACCTTGAAGCATGTTCCAGAAAAAAGTATGGGGAGGGTGGATGGACTAAGCAGAAGACCGAATTGGCAGGAAGGGGTGGAAAGAGATAACGAGGACTAGACGCTGATAAAGCCTAAATGGGTGAGAGAAGTAGAAACAATAGTGGAAGAAGGAGATCTAAGGGAGAGAATAAAAAGGGTGCAGGAGGGAGATGAAAGAGTGGTGAAGGCAGTGGAAGAATTGAAGAAAACAGAAGTAAAAACACTGAGGGATGAAGAATAAAAAATAGACAATGGGGTAGTGCTAAAAAAAGAAAGAATATATGTGCCAGAAGGGGAACTAAGAGGAGAAGTAATACAGTTGCACCACAATACCCCAGTAGGAGAGTATAGAGGAAGGTGGAAAATGACGGAGTTGGTCACCAGAAACTATTGGTGACCAGGAGTAACAAAGGAGGTGGAAAGATATGTAGATGGGTATAATGCTTGTCAAAGATACAAGAACCAAAGCAAGGCACCGGCAGGCAAATTAATGCCAAACACGATCCCAGAAAAACCATGGAGTTATATCTCAGTAGACTTCATTACTAAGCTACCTCTAGCTCAGGGGTACAATGCCATTCTAGTAGTATGCGACCAGTTTAGCAAAATGGTGCACTTCATACCAACAACAGAAAAGACATTAGCAGAGGGACTCGCCAAATTATTTCGAGATCATGTATAGAAGTTGCATGGGTTCCCAGAAAGCATCATATCAGATAGAGGAGTGTAGTTTGCAGCAGAAATGATGAGAGAAGTAAACAACTTGCTGGGTATCCAAATGAAGCTCTCAACAGCCTATCACCCGTAAACAGATGGACAGACAGAAAGGATAAATCAGGAGTTGGAGCAGTATTTGAGGGTCTTTATTGACCATAGACAAGAACAATAGCTAGATTGGCTAGGAACAGCAGAATTTGTATATAATAACAAAATTTATGCAGCAACAAAAAACTCATGGTTCAAAGTAAATTATAGACAAGACCCAAGGATGGGATTTAAAGGCAGAAGGAAAGGGAAGTATGAGGTGGCAGGAAAATTTGTGGAAAAAATGAGAAAGATCCAGGAGGAGGTAAAAGCAGCACTAGGGAAAGCATAGGAGGAAATAAAGAAGTTTGCAAATAGAAAACAAGAGAAGGGAGAGGAATACAGAGTAGGGGACTTAGTACTGTTAAGTACGAAGGACTTGAAATGGCAGATGAAGGGGAGAAGATCGGAAAAGTTGACAGAGCGCTTCGTAGGGCCCTATAAAATCAAGGGGATCGTCTCTAATAACACAATAGAGTTAGAATTACCCAAGACTATTAAAATACATCCTGTAGTAAACGTAAGTAGAGTACGACTCTACAAACCACAGGTAGAAGGACAAAAGAAGACACTACCAAAACCAGTCATTATCAAAGGAGAAAAAGAATTTGAAGTAGAAAAAAATCCTAAACAAATGAGTAGTATGAGGGAAGAAGAAATTCTTGGTATAATGGAAAGGGTATATGGTAGAAGGCGATACATGGGAAGGTAGGGAAAACCTAGAAAATGCAAAAGAATTGATAGAAGAGTTTGAGAGAGAGTACGGGGAAAAGGCAGAAGAACTTAGGCAACAAGAGCTGAAAGAAGAAGAGAAGGAATTTAGCTGGGAATTACCAAGGGAATTCACAGCTAAGCTACTATACGGTTGGGGAAGAAGAAGATATGAAAGGAAAAGAGAAAAAAGGTGGGACAAAAATTGAAGTCGATAGAAAAATTCCTTGGGATAAGAAATCTTGAAGGGAAAGTCATGTTATGAGAGCCCCAGAGAGGAAAGAGCTTCTTGCGCATTTGAACATTTGATCTCTAATATCAAGTCATACAATGGGATCAAGATATAAATAGCATGGGAACTTAGATAAGCAGGTCACATGACAAAGATCAGGTGACAGAATATTCTAGAAGAATATGTGATCATGGACTAGTAGTAACATAGCCACTGTAGGAATTTATATAAGTAGTCGAGCAATCCAACAAAGAACTCCATTGAGTTCTTCCTAAACATCTATCTAGGGTGATTACTAAGAGTATTCACTGCCTATCAATAACACTCCACACTTAGTTGCCCTCTTGTCTGCACCCCAATACTAAACCTTACAGGTGTGATGCAATCCAAGTGTGCACCTAGCCAAGCTTTCCCAGCCTGCTGTCCTCTTTGAAGCCTGCCCGAGTTGCATCTGCATCTTTTTCCTAGATTGAGTTCTGGGTATATTCTGTGTTCTTCTCAAGACACCCCACTAGTCCCAGTCTTCTTACTCTCAATAGATCTGCATTTACAATTCCAGAGACAGTGTAGATAGAGGTAAGAGTCAAAAGGTTCCTCTCCTATCTAACTGCATACCAGATACTATATTAAAATGATTACAAAGCCCTGAAACTCAAGGAATAAAATATAAAAAAGAAACTATTACTACTTTTGATGTTCCCTTAGTCTCTTCTCATACTAAGTCCCTCCAAATTCCTGCTGATAACATGTCCTTGTAATGACGTATTCTCTTCATCAAATCCTTCCCATCAAAGATGATGCGTCTTTATCATCGCTTCTCTCTAGAATATTCTTCCTGATCTCCCATTACTCCCTTTGACATTGCTTTGTAAGGGGGCCCTTCTTGGTCACCTGTTAAGTAGTCAGTAAGCCCCACTTAAGGTCAAGTATCTCTGAGTCGCGTCCTAGGGCTCATTTATCTAAATATAATTGATTTGATGCCATCAATGCTTAATTGCAATCAGAGTCCATTTATCTAAGTCTGTCGTCCAAACACTACCAGTTCTAAAGTTCTAGTCTGCCATATCTCTAAGTCGGTGCCATCCTATAATGGATCTAGAGCATAGTCCTTCTATGACTTTCTTCTTAAACCTAATGCCAGCTTACCCTGCTTGCCTCCTGAGATATCAACATGAGCTCTGGTTTGATTCTCCCTTGCTCAATGTCTTTATTATATAGTAGTACATTCTAAGGATATAGAAAGGGTTCTAGAGTGAACTCTAATCAAGAATTCATTGTTATAAAGTGTATCAAATGTTACCTTTCACGGAAAATTTGCTTGTGGTATAACATTGCTTTTTTCTTTTATACCACCAACTTGTTTGGTAGTATCTATTGAGAATTAGTAAATATATTCTTTCTTTAAAATTGCTATGAATTAGAACAATAAACAAATGACTGCCTAACCTAATGACACTGCCGTTAACATAGAACATAGTTGTCTCCCTACAAGGCCTGAAAATAATGCTCCTCATGATGCCTCTCCTCTTCTGGATGATACATCCATGATTTCTAAAGAAGATTATGCTGCTCAGGTTGCTTCCCAAAACAACATAGACAGTGTAGTTTCCCATCCCTTTCTCTCTTTGAGTCTCACATTGTACAACTTTGTACTTCCTCCCTCCAACCCTCTACATGTCTCCAATAAGGAGTCTCTTAACTCTAGTCCCAATTATGATACTGTCATACCAATAAAACTCTCCCCTCCTATGGTTATCCCCTATAGCACTAATATTCCAGCTGATCCCAGTCTTTAGGATGGCAACTTTATGGCTACTTCTTTTTCAGCACCAATGAATTCCTCAATAGTGATGTTATGCCACAAGCAAATTTTCTATAGAAGATAACATTTGATACACTTTATACCAATAGATTCTTAATTAGAATTCACTCTAGAACCCTTTCTATAATCCTCAGAATATAATACTATATGATAAAGACATTGAGCAGGTGATAATTGACCTAGAGCTCGTGCTGATACCTCAAGAGGCAAATAGGATGAGCTAGCATTAGGTTACTAAGAAAGTTATTGTCACAAACTTCATTTAGTCATATCTCCACCAATTCTTTGACGATTTTCACAGTCTCAAAGCCAGCTTAAAGCTCTTAAGAAGACCTTTTGATCAATACCAGTCATGTCTTGAGGCAATCAATAATGGCCGAGATATTAAGCAGATCAACTGGTAACTACCATATTACTATTTGTTAAATTGCTAATATCTCGGAAACCACTGTGATCGATGCTTCGGTTCTAGGCTCAGCAGAAGTCTTTTTCATAACGCTCAGAATGAGCCTAAAATAACCTTAAGGCAATTAATATTAGTAGAGATATGAAGGCCTCAATGTTTGCACATAAACTTCATTAATTACCTATAGATAGTCATCTGTCCTTTTCTTAGAACAAAGGACAGCCTCCATATGGTTAGATTATCATTATTCCAGTACAAAGGCACTACCATATGTAGAACAATAGGTAGTAATCAGGTGATGATCTGTACTAGTGCATAAACCATCACAATTGTGTATATAAGAACTCATAGTCTGAGGATTAGACCTCAGACTTAACAACATCTTTTGTCATTGTCTAAACTTTGCATTTTTGAACCTTTCAAGATTCTAAAGCACCAATCACAAATAAGTAAGTGACCATTTGTGATAGTTACTAAGGGACTATGCTCTAGATCCACCTTTGAATAGACTAACTCAGAAAGATGATAGACTAAAACCAATAGTACTTAGATGATGAACTTAGACTGATAGACTTTATGCTTGTAAATAAGCATCGATGGCATCAAATCAATTATATTTAGATAAATGACCTCTAGAATATGACTTAGAGATACTAAACATTGATTGGAACTTACTAACTGTTTAACAAGTAATCAAGGAAGTCCAAATCACAAAGCAGTATCAAAAGAATAATAAAAGAAGAAGAAAGAATATTCTAGAAGGAACAGATGATGAAAACATGTCATCTGTGATAGGAAGGACTTGGTAAGAGAACATGTCATCATAAAAACAAGAGAGAAATACATCATCAGTAGAATTTTGGGAAGACTTAGGCAAGAAAGGAGTCAAGAGAATTCTAAAAGTAATAATAGTTTCCCTTTTATATTTTATTCCTTGAGTTTCAGGGCTTTGTAATAACTTTAATATAGTATCTAGAGTGTGGCTGGATAGAAAAGAACCTCTTGACTCCTACCTCTATCTATACTGTCTCTGGAATCGTGAATGTAGATCTATTAAGAGTAAGAAGACTGGGACCAGGAGGATGTCTTGAGCAGAACACAGAATATACCCAGAACTCAATCTAGAGAGAAGACACAAATGCAACTTAGGCAGGCTTCAGAGAGGACAGCAGGCTGGGAAAGCTTGGCTAGGTACATACTTGGATTACATCATACCTGTAAGGTTCAGTATTGGAGGTGCAGACAAGAGGGCAACTGAATGTAAAGGGTCTATAAGTGATCAACTAACTATATTTTCCAGTTGAGTCTAGTCATGGTGTGTAAAGGTTGGCACCTTAGGGAGGCTATGCAACAATGATCTAGAGAGATCTTATAATCCTTTCATAACAGCCAACATATATTTTACTAGAGCTGCATATAATTCTACTTTTCTAATTATTTATAAACCTTCATCTTTGATAATCTCCTTTTGGACCTTTAGTACACAATTGAAAGCTGGCACACCAGTATTTTGTTTGTCCCAGTATGCAATTCTCTTTTGTACCCTTTCAGTGATGTTTGCAATATTACTTGCTCTCTCCAACATATGGCTTGCTTTCTTAGACAAAGAAATCTAGAAGACTACAATGGCAACAATATTGAACAACTTGGTCTTTTTGGCGAGTTTACATAGGATTTTATCTTGGCTATTTTTAAAGCTGGTTAGGACCAACTAGTAACATTAGACAAGTTTTCTATTAGGGACAATGTTATTTCCAAATTTGGCAAAGCTCATATACCACCAGTCAAGAACAATTATATCAATGATATCTCAGCCAAGAAAGTACCTTCTCCAATTCCACCTTGTCTTTCAAAAAAGGATTTAGAAAAGGTAAAAAAAATCTACTGCAAAAAAATGCTTCTAATACTAGAAAGGGTTCTTTTCCCTTATCATATGCTCAGGCCACATTATCCCCCTTGAACATTCTCAAGATCAAAGAAGTCTTTCCTACATTACTGAATAAGAAGATCTTTGAAATCTATGATGCCACATTCCCTAAGTTGAACAATAAGGGAAAGAAAATTCAATCTACTACTAAAGGACCATCCAGAAAACAAGCTATTGTTCCTGTTTTCTCTAACCTTATTGAAACTATCATGGGAGATGCTAACACTCATATCTTCCAGATTAATAACCTCCTAAAAAATATCAAATCAATGTTATTACATCGCAAGCAAATTTTCCACAGAAGATAACATTTGATAAGCTTTATAACAATGAATTCTTAATTGGAATTTGCTCTAGAACCCTTTCTATATCCTCAGAACATAACACTATATAATAAATATATTGAGTAGATGATAATCAACCTAGAGCTCATGTTGAGATCTTAAGAAGCAATTAAGATGAACTGGCATCGGGTTACTAAGAGAGTTACTAAGAGACTACGCTCTAGAACTACTTTTGGACAGACTAACTTAGAAAAATGGTAAACTTATACTCTAGAACTAGTACTACTCAGATAAAAAACTTAGGCTGATAGACTTTGTGCTTGTAAATAAGCATTGATGGCATCAGATCAATTATATTTAGATAAATAACCTCTAGGACATAACTTAGAGATACTAGATATTTATTAGGACTTGCTAACTGTTTAACAGATATTTGAAGAAGTCCAAATTACAAAGCAGCATTAAGAGTATGATAGAGAAAGCTAAAAGAATATTCTAGAAGGAAGTAGTGATGAAGACGTGTCATATTTGATAGGAAAGACTTGGTGAGGGAATGTGTCATTACAAAGAAAGGAGAGGACTACATTATTAGTGGGATTTTGGGAGGACTTAGGAGAGAAAGAAGTTGATGAAATCCTAAAAGTAGTAATAGTTTCCTTTTTATATCTTATTTCTTGAGTTTCAGCCATTTGTAATATCTTTAATATAGTATCCAGAGTATAGTTGGATTGGAGAAGAACCTCTTAACTCCTACCTCCATCTACATTGTCTCTGGAACTGTGAATGTGGATCTATTAAGAGTAAGAAGACTGGGACTAGTAGGGTGTCTTGAGAAGAACACAGAATATACCCAGAACTCAATCTAGAGAGAAGATGCAAATGCAACTTAGATAGGCTTTAGAGAGGACAGCAAACTAGGAAAGCTTGGCTAGGTGTATACTTGGATTGTATCACATCTGTAAGGTTTAGTGTTGGGGGTGCAGACAAGAGAGCAACTAAGTGTGGAGGGTTCATGAGTAATCAACTAACTGTATTGTTATCACAGAGTCTTGACGACTTAGGAACCACTTGAGGTGAGTGTTTAGGAAGAACTCAATGAAGTTCTTTGTTGGATTTGACTACCTACTTATACTACTTTACAAGTAGCTGTGCTCTACTATTATACAATCACATGTCTTTCCAGAACATTCTATGATCACATGACTTTATCACATGATATGATTACCTAATTTCCCATGCTATTTATATCTTGTCCTTGTTGTATGATTTGATGTTAGAGATCAAATGTTCAAATGCATGGGAAACTCTTTCCTTTCTGGGACTCTCATAACATAGCCCTTCCTTCAAGATTCCTTGTCCTGAGGAATTTTTCCATCGATTCCAATTCTCTTCCCACCTCTTCTCTCTTTCTTTTTCATATCTTTTCCTCCCCCAACCGTATAGTAGTTTAGTTGTAAATTCCCTTGGTAATTCCTAGCTAAATTTCTTCTCTTTTTCTTCCAGCTCCTGTCACCTAAATTCTTTTGTCTCTTTCCCATACTCCCTCTTAAACTCTTCTACCAGCTCTTTCGTATTTCCTAAATTCTTCCTATTCTTCCATGTGTCTTCTTCCACCATGTACCCCTTCCATCATACCAAGAACTTCTCTTTTCCCTACACTATTCTTTTGTTTAGGATTTTTTCTACTTCGAACTCTTCTTCCCCCTTAATGATAACTGGTTTTGGTGGTGTCTTCTTCTGCCTCTCTACCTGTGGTCTGTATAGCTGTACTCTACTTACATTTACTATAGGATGTATCCTAATTGATTTGGGCAGTTCTAACTCTATTGCATTACTAAAGATGATTCCCTTAATCTTATAGGGGCCTACAAAGCACTCTATCAGTTTTTCCAATCTTCTCCCCTTCATTTGCCATTTCAAGTCCTTTGTACTTAGCAGTACTAAGTCCCCTACTCTGTATTCTTTGCCTTTTCCTCATTTCCTATCTGCGAACTTCTTCATTTTCTTCTGTGCTTTTCTTAGTACTGTTTTTGCCTTCTCCTGGATCTTCCTTATCTTCTCTATGAACTTCCCTATCACTTCATACTTTCCCTTCCTTCTTTCCTTAAATCCCATCCTTGGGTCTTAGCTGTAGTTTACTTTGAATAGCGATATTTTTGTTATCACGTGAATTTTGTTGTTGTATGCAAATTCTGCCATTCCCAGCCAATCTGGCCACTGTTCTTGTCTATGGTCGATAAAAACCCTCAGGTACTGCTCTAACTCCTGGTTTACCCTTTCTATTTGCCCATCTGTTTGCGGGTGATAGGCTGTTGAAAGTTTTGTTTGAATTCCCAGCAAGTTATTCAACTCCTTCATTATTCCTGCTGTAAACTGTACTCCTCTGTCCGATATGATGCTTTTTGGGAGGCCATATAGCCTCTATACCTGGTCCTGAAATAGCTTTACTAGTCCCTCTGCCAACATTTTTTCTGTGGTGGCTATAAAATGTGCCATTTTGCTAAACCTGTCACATACTACCAAAATTGTGTCATATCCCTGAGCTAGTGGTAACTTTGTGATAAAGTTTGTTGAAATATGACTCCATAGTTTTTCTGGGATTGCGTTGGGCATCAACTTTCCTGTTGGTGCTTCGCTTTGATTCTTATACCTTTGACAAGCATCACATCCATCCACATATCTCCCTACTTCTTTCGTTACTCCTAGCCACCAGTAATTTCTGGTAACTAGCTCTGTCGTCTTCCATCTTCCTCTATGCCCTTCTACTGGGGTGTTGTGGTATAGTCGTATTACCTTCTCCCTGAGTTCCCCTTCTGGCATATATATTCTTCCTTTCTTCAGTACTACTCTGTTCTCTATCTCCCATTTCTCGTCTCTCAACATTTTTACCCCTGCTTTCTTTAGCTCTTCTACTGCTTTTATCACTTTTTCATCTCCTTCCTGTGCCTTTGTTATATTCCAGAAATATGATAATTATGTAATTTCTTTCTCCTAATAATTCTCCTAAAAAATAATAATAGTAGGATAGCATAGTAGACTATTCTCCTCCTATTCCACACTTTCTATAAATACTGAGTAGTTATAGTGTATTTCCTCAGTCTGTAAATTAACATTATCTAGTCCTAATCTTGTCTTATCCACTCTGACTCCTTCAGTTATCTCTTTAAGGACCTCTATCTTGATGACTTCTATTACTCTGAAATACATGACCAACCCACGACCAGAGACTGGGGTGCAACACATAAGTTGAAGCCAAGGTTGTTCAATAAGTCGTTCTCCGCTCCAACGTACTTGACTATCTGCCGGAACTTTCCTTATACTATTGCTAAGTAACAATCTCTCCGACGTAGTACTTTACTCCATTCTGAATTGTAGTTTCTGTCTATTGTCCTATCCTTCTATCTCCTAAAATTCCATTCTTGATAGCCTTCTTTATCCTTTCCCTTAAATCTCCTTCTTCTATCACTGTTTCTACCCCTTTAACCCACTCTGACCTGATCAGTATTTGATCTTTGTTATTCTTATCCACCTCTTCTTGCCAATCTGGCCTTCTACTTAGTTCATCTACCTTTCCCATACTCTTTCCTGAAACATGTTTTAAGGTAAAGTTAAATCGCTGTTATACTGCAAGTGAATTTCCCACGGAAGATAACATTTGATACACTTTATACCAACGAATTCGTAATTAGAGTTCACTCGAGAGCCCTTGCTATACCCTCAGAACATACTACCATATAATAAAGATATTGAGTAAGGGATGTTATCACTAAGTCTTGATGACTCAAGGACCACTCTAGGTGAGTGTTTAGGAAGAACTCGATGGAGTTCTCCGTTGAATTGGACTACCTACTTATACTACTTTTACAAGTGGCTATACACTACTAGTCCACGGTCACATGTCCTTCTAGAATGTTCTACAATCACATGACCTTGTCACGTGATACGATTACTTAAGTTTCTATGCTATTTATATCTTGTCTTCATTGTATGACTTGATATTTGCGATCAAGTGTTTGAATGCGTGGGAAACTTTTTCCTTCTTAGGGCTCTCATAACATTTGGCCCCCTAGAGATATCATTAGATGCCTAGTCGTGAACTCAAGCATATCACTTGAGTAGCAGAGTAGTGGCTGTGACCACCACTACAAAGACCTCATAAACATTGTCTAGAGAATTTCATAACAGATCTATAACAAAACTCTTCTCTAGAGTGCTCTCGAGAGCAGAAAGGACCTTCAAAAATGTTTTCTATAAGAATGATGTCATATCTTGGTGGCAGTGACTTATCTATAGCATCTAGGTTACCATCAGAGCAGGGCCATCATTACTGATGGCTAATTATAGCAAGAACTAGCAAGATGAGTCCTTTCAAAAACTATATCGCAAACCTAATAGAAGAAGACTGAGGCTCAAAGATGTGATGAGATATAGAGGAGTAGTAGAAGGACTAGAGAGGTCAGGCAGAGAGGTCAGATAGAAAGATAGAAGAAGAGGTGTTTGATAAAGATAACATACTCGAGAGCAAGATAACTCGAGATTGCTATCTCTCTCTACAGCCCATCAAAAGGCTTGAGAGCTATCTATTGTTTATAGAAGAACCCCAGGAATAGGATTAGAGGAGTGGGGAGTGATAGCCAAGTGATTGGGAGAGGTGCTATCTCATTATTTCACTCTTACTATCTTTGGGAATTTGGAAGTTTTCTTTGTTTCTTTTCTTTTGTTGTATCATTGCTTTGTAATCCTAATAAAATACTCTTCTCCCTATTGTCTCTCCCTCTGTTGCTCTAGAGCTAAAAGGCTATTTGAGTGATTTGAGGTTTTTCTTTTATATCTACTTTATGAAAACTCTATAAAACTTCCCTCAAAGGGAGACTCAAGCCTCAATGGACTTGGGCATTCACTTACACTAGGAGCTAACCACTCGCTATGTGTCATTGGAGTAGGCTTCCAGTTGTATGGTCAGCTAAAGTAGAGTTTGCATAATAGTATAGGAGTTCTAGGTAGTACTACTGTATCGACGGCAAGCCAGGCTACTAGACTAGACAAGGGCAGTAGTGTCACAGCACAAGATGAACACATGCCTTAGAGATCCTATTATGGTGAGGGTTCACTCAAGTGGATACTAAAAACAGTTCTTTTCTTAGGTTTCTATTTAATATGTTTTGGTTATTTCTTGGACATTTACCTTCAGTAAGCTCTTTATTATTTGATTTATCTCCCCAGTGCCTACTTGTTTAGTGCACAATTGTGAAACATCTCAAAGATGCTTTTTACTTTCATTTGTTATCACTTTTGTTTTGTGATCAATTCTCTTTGATCTTTATTATTACTAGAGGATCTAGTTAAGGTTTCCAGTAAAGTTATATCAGAGAAGAGATATAACAAGACTTTGAGTAGCATCCTTGAGGTTGTCCTAAGACAAGTAAGAGTACCAATTTCTCAGAGTAAGATTTTACAAAGGGAATACAGAAAGAGAGAACTTGCCATTCCTTTCTCTTTCTGGTTTGTATTTATCCTAACTAGGTATATAATAGTCGTTATAATATAGTAACATGACTTATAACTCTAAGTGACTAGTTAAGTAACAGATCAGTGACAAGGGTAACAAGTTGAGTCAAGACCAAGTTATTGTTTAATAATAGATTAGTCCAATGTTATCCCATTTAGTTTAGTCCAAAGATAGAAGAGAAATAGTCCAAGATTTCTCCAAAGAGTCCTGTCTATACTATGAGTCCAATGTTCTGAGTCTAAGACATTTAATGCATTACTGCATTATAATATCTTTATCCAACAATACCAGTATCTTATTGACTATCTATTCATTATCAGACTATGGCTAATAATAATGATAGTCCCACTTGATATTCATAATAGGTAAAGTAATATGTGGAGGGGTGTAATACCTGCCAGTAAAATAAAAATCACACAGAACAGCCAGCTGGAAGATTAATGCCAAACTCAATACCTGAGAAACCTTGGACATATATATTAGCAGACTTTATTACAAAATTACCTTTGGCTCAGGGATATGACTCTATTCTAGTAGTAGTGGATTGGTTAACTAAAATGGTCTATTTCATACCAACTATGGAGAAAATATTGGCAAAAGAGTTAGCAAGGTTGTTCAGGGATAATGTGTAGAAATTGCATAGTTTTTCAGAGAGTATAATATTAGATAA